>Ga0209092_10000096_pt1 | contig 75219 bp, 44 predicted proteins | sample FraStrMetagenome_FD_187446 | JGI IMG/M metagenome (GOLD analysis project Ga0209092, IMG submission 187446) | Marine eukaryotic phytoplankton communities from Arctic Ocean - Fram Strait ARC3M Metagenome (SPAdes) (version 2) | ecosystem: Environmental > Aquatic > Marine > Oceanic | place: Fram... | reverse complement strand
TGCACTCGTGGAACGAACAGAACGCAAAAAAGAAGTGTCACCCATTCATCCATCAATAATTTCATTTAGGATGTTACATACTCCAACCCTAGTATGTGGAACATTCGATCGAGGGACCTTCTGTGATCAAACTCTTGATCAGGAGTGGAAAGTATTTTATCGTCCTTCTTTTCTTCGGGTGTTTTTGCATTTATTTTCAGATCCCTATTCTCGTGTCCCTCGAACACAATGAAATCGAATTCGAATCATAAAGCCTTCGTAACTCAATTACTTTATTGCTTATCCTTATAGAATGAGAAATCAAATTTCTCATGCTCGATGACATTTACATTGATTATCGCATGTATGGTTCTCACACATATGCCTATTAATGTTTGCTGTGACTACATCGGCATACGTTTGTTCCATTTTTTCCGATTCGATTGTATCTTCCAACGTAACTTTCTTCTTCTCTTCTTTTTGGATTGTATCCACAACAGGTGTGGGAATGGATGGTGGTGTTGGTAGAATGGGAAATATATCTTTGATTCTTCTTGGAAGGGCACAAATGTAAAATGAGTACCTTTCATTTGATGTAAATTGGAATTCTTTTCAAAGATATTGATAGCATCAGCAGAGCCAAATATTATGATCAGATACCACAAATAAAGTGGAACGAAGCAAAAACAAATGATACAAGAAAAAAACACAAAATGAAACCTTAGACATTCATTATAAAACCTATTCATCCTAACAGTTAATTCATCTTTAAAAAAAAAGAAGAGAAATTCATCATCCCATCCTATATCCCGGACCGTACCATTACTTCTTTCCAACATTGATATTATGAGTTTGAATCCATTCCATACCAATGCGTTTGATCATACTCAACAATTCCTCCACATGATGTGTCCTTGTATTATAATTCACAAAACAACATCGTAGCACAGGACGATTTTGAATATTAGCACCTGACATGAAATATTGATCTTCCTCTTCGATCGTATCACGAATATGTGTATTTAAAGCATCCACAATATCGGTAGACGTCCAACTCGTTCCATCTTCTTGTTCGGGAAGTTTGTGTTGATATCCAGAAGGTAATATCATACGAAAGATACTCACGGATAGTTTGGAGGCGTAGACTAATTCCATATCCGAGTCTTGACGGACCAAATCAGACATGTATTTGGCACATTGGACGTTGTACAATACATTACTTCCTAATTTGTCAATTCCATAATGACGCATAGCGATAAAGAGTGGTAAGGCTCTCATACGTCGAGATAATTCCGGTCCTAATAAAAAGAATAACAATCCATTGTCGGCGAATTTGTCCAAGGAGAGACTTTTCAAACTACTAGACGCATCGGTGAATAAGGATTTGACGGTATACGGATTTTTATAGAGGATGGCACTGCAATCCAAGGACATGTAGAACCATTTGTGCAAATCCATCGTGACGGAATCAGCCTCCTCAATGCCTTTCAGTAAGGGTTTTAAGGTAGGACTCATTAAGGTACTTCCACCATAGGCAGCATCGACATGAAACCAAATATTTCGTTCTTGACAAATCTTCGCAATGGCAGGTAGATCATCCAATCCTCCGGTCAACGTCGTACCAGCAGTTGCAGCAATGCAAAGGATACCACGATCTTGATATTTCTCAATCGCTTCATGTAACAAATCCATCCGCATGGAAAAATTCTCATCACTGGGGATCGTAATGCAATTGTCCACACCGACGCCTAACATCCCACAAGCACGTTGAAAACAAAAATGCGCCGCTTCGGAACATAACATGACAGGAATTTTTCCTGTCGCTTGAATATAATGACCTAATCCTTTTCCACGATATTCCGGTCCAAAATGATGTGCCAACGCAGTGGCTACCGCGGTAAGGTTGGAACTGGATCCTCCACTCAATAACACTCCGGCAGGTCCGGTGCTCATATCATATCCAATCAATTCACATAACCAGGATGTGACTGTGTGTTCCAGGGTGGATCCGATGGGAGAACTGGAATACATGGCGATATTTTGATTCGTGGCGGCGGTCATGGCAAACCCCATAGGGTCTGTTCGAAGACCTTGAGGAGCTAAAAAGCCGAAATGACCTGGATGTTGAATATGACGAGAATAGTCTTTGAGTAATTGAGTGGTTTCCTCTACGACGGTGTTGAGAGGGAGACTTGTGCGGGGAGGTTTGAGTTCCTGGATGTTTTTTAAGTTGGTGGTATCCGTACGAGGAACGATGGGAGATTCTGTTCGTTTGTTCCATAGTTGGTCGACAATGGCATTGATATCCACATTGATGGGTTTGTGTAAATCATTTTCTGGATGAAATACAGGAACGTGAATGTCCACAGCTGGAGCATTTGTCGGAATGTTGGTTTCTTCCGAAATGTTGCTTTTGTTCAGGTCTAGTTCCGAAATGGACAAGCTTTCAGGATCTGGTTTAGGACTCATATTTGTTTCTTTTTTTTTTGTTTATCAATAGCAATGTAAATTATGTGAAGAAAGTTGTAACTTGAAATTGCCCACAAAGCAAATACTGTATCCTATCGTTTCTTGGATTCAAAAAACAGTTCTATTTATGGACCTTTAGGAACATACTAAATGATTCACTTACAGAAGTTATAATAAGCCCGATATTTATTTCTACTTATTTTCCTACGATGCTTGTTCGTACCTATTCCATGGGATGTTCCTTACCTTATGGCAACAGCTATATGTAGATATGTGGGACGTAACTTGCTGTGCAATATGTCACAACACAAGTCAGTGCCATTGTTGATCTATGTAGCACAATTTTCTCGTAGTAACGTCCTCCTACATCATTAATAAATACGCCTTCTTACACGTTATCCTTCGGAGTGGTTCATGTTGATATTGATTTGTACAGGAATTTTTCGTACCTAGAATGAGAAAGGATGTTACTACAGAAGACTATCCATTCGTGGAAGATGTTCCCAAAATGGAATGCACAGACCTACCGACAGAGACGGCGGATAACAGTTTCCATTGAATTGTTTGGCCGACGTTGAAAGCATGTTCCTTTTTTTGGGAGCACGATGCCTCAAATTCCATGAAATTTGTTTGTGGGGCATAAGATGACACATGTCTCCATCTCTTTCCCTCCAAACATCATGTGGAAGGATATCTTCGAACGATTGTGTTATCGAACGTTGTTATACCATCATTTGGCATTCTTGGAAACATCATCCTAGCCCTTCTTATGATATCCTACAATGTGATCACCTCCTAATTGTCGCTCAACGATGAAAGACACACATGTCCAATCCCCAATGAATCTACCAACATTTAGGAACACCATCATTGAAGAAACTTTGGAACCATACTATGTAGTTTCTCAAAGATCAAACAACTTCTAATAAATATGTTACCTTGAAAGATACCATGAGAGACATCATTATTGAAATGAAGCATATCTCTGCACTTCTATCTCCAATCTCCATAGAGCATATTACTATATCATACTAGGGTATCAGGACGCTCAAATTCACCCAAAAATTGAAGGATTGTGCCCCTCATCCTATTATCATATATGTCGAAAATCTCGATACTTTCTGATAGTTCCGAAGAATCTGGAATAGAACCTGAAAATTCGTTTGTTTTCATGTGATTTCAATATGGTGAAGCTAATAATTCGTCATGTCTTAGGAGTGATAGTGCCTGCCATTTTATATCCGCCCAAATCCATTTCAGTGACTAGTAAGAATAATCGACAAAAGCTCGAGGAATAAACAACATTCATAACAATTCGTTATTGGCATATTATGAATAAAAGATTCTTACTTTTTTCCTATATTATTTTATCAAAAGCATTCGGTACAACAAGAACACGTAATTTCCGACTCTTTATCTTTGCAATCAGCTGTCAAAAGTATTATTGATAGATTACATATTTCTTCACCTATTTCTCCAGAAAGCCTATTACGCTCGAGGGTAAGTGCATCTAAATCTACAAAACCACCAAAGGATTGAGGAACCGTGCCACTAAGAATGTTATCATTTAATATCATCTTACGCATTTTTTTCAATAGTCCAAAAGAGTCTGGAATGGTCCCTGATATTCTATTCCCATTCAATACTAACACAGTGAGAGAATTAGATAACTTCCCTAGCTCTGAAGGTAATGTGCCCGACAAACGATTGTCTGAGACAATTAACATCATCAAAGAGACAGATTTTTGAACTTTGGAATCGATCGTTCCAACTAATTGATTATTCTCAGCACCGAAGCTTTTTAAGGAACGTAAACTCCATATACTTGATGGTATAGTCCCGTCCAAATAGTTATATCCAAGTGCAATTTTATTAAGAAGTTGACAATTGCTTATTTCCTCTGGAATTGTTCCTGATAACTTATTTAGATTCAAGCGAAAAGTCGTCATAGAAATCAAATTACCTAATTCAGTTGGCAAAGTCCCACTTATTTGATTCTCTTGTAAAAAAAGAAACTTTAATCTTGACAAAGATCCTATTTCTCTTGGCAGTACCCCTTCCAGATTATTCTTTGGCAACTTAATAGCTTCGACCGGTCCTTTCTCCTCAGAATATTTCAACTGAATTGAGCAGCTGATACCAAACCATGTACATTCATGTTTGCCTGATCCATAACCTTTTCCATTCACCCAATGCTCACCCGATAAGCTGTAAAATAACACCATACATACATACCTTTGCAATAGGTTTGGACTGGTGTACGTGAGATTCATCATATCTTCCTCTATCAACCACTCCAGTGCTCTATTTTGTGCTGTCTGGCCATCAAGCAATACATCACCTGACACTTCAAATAGATTCTCTGTTATGTTTTTTCTTCTTTCGTCTATAAAACTTGGTGGAGATGAAATTTCTAATCTATCATTTGACTGGATGAACATAACTGGAATCATACACATTAGAATCAGTAGTAAAGCTAGTAGAGGCCATGCTTTGGGATTTATCAAGTGTGGAAATATATCGTCAAAAACTTGATAACCACATATTTTCAAATAGCACCGCCTTGGTGGTACTACAACTCCATCAACAACAGGAACACTAGCAACAATTGTGGTTTGTTCCGGGTCTATGATTATGTCTTGATTACGAGTTTGATCATTTGAGTTGGGTTCTTGTGGATTGTTTCTATTAATGCTTTCGACTACTATGTCGTCTATAATGTCGTCATAGATGTCGTCTTCATTTGACATACGACTTAATGGGAAAGCCCACCTCCGAAGAGTTGGTGTAGCTGGAAGGTGCCTTGGATGGGATTCATCATCCAAAGCGTCGATTGCTCTTTCACTTATTGACGCTTGCGATTCAGATTCGTAGCTTACATCATCCTCGTCGGTTGCATCATTGGTGTATTTTTGTTGGATGTCCATTTTCAAAATAATAATAAACACGTGTGCTGTTTCTAAAGATGACTACTTATTAGGTTGATTTTACCAAGAGTATTATACTTCGGTTTCAGCTAGATATAGGAGATTTATGCGAACATTACCTATATGTAACTAGTAAAAGGAGGGTAAGCATGAAGGTTAGACATGAACTAAGGACAATGATTATGCGACGGTTTGACAGGCATTAGGGACAACAAACACGAATCTTGAGAGAAAGGGCTCACCGATTGGTACAAACTAGGCTACCCTCTTCGCTTCCTTTTTTTTTAATTTTTTTGGTTTTAGTAATAATATCTTTTCGGCGTTAACAATATGTCATGCTTATCTCTTAGAGTTGCTAGGCAAGTAGTAACGACCAAAACGCATAGTCGTCACGCACATTCTTTTTCTTGGACCTGCACACTTTTTGGAATTAGCTTAAATTTACCCTATCACGTAAAACTAAAACACTCTACTAACTGCCACAACTTCAGTTTCACGTAAACTAATGTAGCTTTATAAATAAGTCGAGACCTAATCCGATTAACAACATAGGATTTAATTATAATAAGAATATTAATAAATAGTATGTTATGTTATGGTATGTTATGGTATGTTATATTTTACGTGTGAAACTTAGCTGCATTCTGAGATGGATCCTAGATCTTCACGTCCTCCGGGAGGGTTCTCGTTGATTCTTTTTATTGTTTCTCCTTTTACAGTAAGAGCATTTCTTATTGATAGATAAGCAGGTCAAATTGGGTGGATCTTCGTACGCCCACTCACATACTTTTCTACGAAGGTGTGAAGACCCTTAACGAAGCAGAGATCCGGTTATACATCCGTTTTTTTCTTTCTGCCGCTTACGTTGTTGTGTATGATATATTTATAGTGTTGTAAATGGCAATGTTCTAAGACAGATCCCCAACCTTCACTTCCTCCGCGTGTAAATTTCCTGACCAATCCCGTAGGAAAGGGGTACCTTCCGACTCTTGTACTGCCAGGGTACACATTTCATGGGCTCCTAGCTCGAAAAAAATTGTTACACGCTACGGTACGGGGATCGATTTTGTGCTGACTGATTTCAAAATAGATTCCATTGGTTTATTGAAAATTTGGGAATTTATGTTTTTAGTTTGAAAAGTCATGCGATCCATTGATTATCTAAGTATTTGATTGGTTTTCTAGTTGAATTTTTTGTCTGATTTTAGTTAAGCTATATGTTCATTACTTTAAATGTGTATCTCTATATGTACCGGATGGGTAGATCGCTGTATAAATTAGAAGAGATCGAAGCTACAAGTTTGTAAGAAATGAAATAACCAAAAATCTAGCGATTTTATTATTTCTTCACATATTCACATTTTATATTACTTTATCTTTTCACATTACAAATACCTGACAATGCTTTTGCATCAAGTTTGGGGGTTGTCTCCTTCTCCGCATATTCAAAGAATATCCTAGAACAAATAATTTAATGACATCAAATCAATTGAATGTCTGATAAATCCCGAGTTACTCTTTTGAATAGGAACATATTACCCTTTGTAATTCTAGACCTTTTCGGGGTCAAACAGAACACAAATAAAATTTAGGAGATATTCTGCTCTAAACTTTTAAACAATATATTTTAGGGTACCATCCCTAATTCTATCATTCAGATAAATGTATCCTATCAAACGAATGCCACGCGATTCATCCCCAGTTTATCCATCAGAAGTTGGTATGAAACGTATATCCCCATTCTCTACTCTCCAACATTGTACTCTACACCAGTTTCAGGACAGTAAACAAATATCGATCGAAAGTATCTGTTTCCTTACTGGTGTTTCGAATAGAGTATCAACCTAGGCATGGCCTGCCTGATTTCGGTGTAATAATCAGACATGCCCATCCCTGGCATTCGACCCTTGGCTTTATCGAATTTCCTCCACCTATTATTGTCGTCAACAATATCTTGCACGTTTTGCAAATTCTGGTTTCTGAGGTGTGTATTGGAACCACGCCTAAACGACCTGCTGAGTCTGTACTCATCATGCACATCCATACCCGGATTAATTAAGTTTGGGCGGCCGTTCTGAACCTCTTGAATTTTATCCAGTATAGGACCTTCCCAATCTGACAGTCTGGATTGTTTTCCGCGTTTGTTCCGCCAGATTGGACCTGTAGCGATGCCTAATAATTGGTACCCATCTATAACTTGTAGACCCCACTTTCTAGGCATTAGTCCGCTGGAGGTAATTGCTGCAAGCAGTAACAAGTGATGTTTTTCACCTTTTTCCCCTTTAAACCGGCCAAGTAATGGAAGAATAATATGAGGAAGATTATCCTCTGCTCCTTTAGGGGCATGCTTAATGAACTCTCCAAGGTCTGCCATGGGTACTTCCTCTCTTCTCAGACCTCCACAAAAGCTAGCTATGCAATAAAACGCTAATAGGCTCGTTTGTAACCTATCCTTTTCTTTTGTTGCTTCAGAATAATTACGCTCCCATATTTTCATTAATTGATGCATCACCTCAATGGAGATTCTCGTATCTTGTTTTATCTTCTCCCCCATTCGCTTATGGCAGCCCAGCATGAATCTCTGGAACCAAATGCCATACGTTGGACTATCTGTCACTACAGTTTTCCTGGCATCTTGCGCCATTATGACTAAGCCTGAACTGTGCTTACTAGCATGAAATGCGTTCGAAAATCCGCTCCTCAACTTCCTCATGGTGCTAAATTGAATGGTTATGTCATTCTTTCCAGAATCCAAAGATCGGTGAAGCAAAATACACACTTCTTTCATTCCCCAGCTACTTTCTATTGGAAAAAGACCCATGGAGCTAAACGAATTACTGAGACCAAACATATTCACTATTTTATAAGCACGCCTACATTCTGTGAGATTTTGTCTTACAGTAGAAGATTCCCTTGACCATAAAGAGTCAAGGATCGCCCGCCAAATGCAGACTTGCAACCACTCATCCGATGGTACAACAGTTGGCATGGGATCCCTAAGCATCACATTTCTAAACTGACACAGGTCGCATTGAAATTGTGTGATAAGATTATCTCCATTCCTTCCAACCTTAAACCTCAAGTCATCCTCCGGTCTCTCCAGTCGAAATCCGTCTTCGTTTTCTGGAACCACTATAGGAAAGTTGTCGTTTGCATGTAGATTGTAACAACGACCGCACCACACCTTTCGGCAGGGTGTCCAATGTCCTCGTGCGCTGGAGAAATTTGAGCAAAACAGGCCCACTCCTTTCTGGCACACTCGTCCACAAACTTCGCAGCTGCCCTTCCAGTGTTCCCACGAGTTGGGATCCTTTAAGGCGCCATGGATTAGACCTAGTTAATGGTAAAACAAGAGCAAGATACACAGGTTCAAACATGTTAGTAGTCCACCAGGGTAATCCAATCGGGATTACAAACATGCAATCAGACAATTTTCCCAATTGCTTCCTCCAATAGGCAGTTAGCAACCTGGGGACCACAAACAGATGAGAGGGTCGCACCAGACACAATTGTTCCAGGGCTACCTCAGCAGCCGCTGGAGCAGGCATCCAAACAAAACTGCTATCACCCTCATGTCCAGTGGTGAACCACCCTTCTGGAGTTAACACCTCATGATCGGCATTGAACCAGGTTTTTATCCACTCCAAGAGTTTAGGGCATCGCTCAGATGCACTTAGATGCAAAGGTACGAATGACAAAACATTTTCTCCATCAATACCAGAGGCTATCATCCGACTTCCAGCTACATGGATCACATGGAGTATGAACCCATGGTCATGTTCCAATTTTCTGAGATTGAGAATGAGTTCAAATAGCCTTCGGTTGCTTTCAGTGCCGCGAAAAAATGCTCCCTCTGCTGTACTGTTATCCGTGAATAAAAATATTTCCGAGGACTCCAGTTTCCCTTTCTCTGCCAACTCCTCAATACCTAAAATACTACTTGGGTGAAATCAAGGAATTTTCACCCCTCCATGGCGAAATAAGATACCCGACGGCTCAAATCAAGATCTCATCAACCAATTTTTCTGTTCGATATCACGTTGGATTCCCCAAAACGAGACGAAATAGACTTTCAAGTATGAAGAAATTCCCTCGAGTGCATCAGAAAACATCATCCGGTCGGCACATTTTGGTCATTTTCAAACTTGCTATTCAATAACCTCAATTTTTAATATAAGACCCACCCCGAAGCTAACAATTTTGATCTAGACTTCTACAGCATCATAAAAATCTTTTCCCACAACTATCATTCTTTTTAGACAAGATAGACGACCGCACCGAACCCCAGAACTCACCATTTTCAGCAAATTTGAAACTTAATTTGCTCACCAAAAAAGATACCTTTCATTCATTCGTCCTTTAAGTACCAGGATCTACAAAATTTTACGACCTAAAACGCAATTCCATCTCCCGCATATTCTCACCAAGATTCCATCCGATCCAGACCAGAAACCCTCTTCATTAGATTGAATCTGGCCGCTCCGAAGTACATTTCAACCAGCTGTCAAGGAAAAAAGATTCTTAGAGACTCGTTTAATATGGCAATCCATTCTCATTCAAGAACATAAGATCACATTGCTTGACACCAAATACACCATGCTCTTCACAAATTATGGTCACAGGTAATAGAAAGAGGTACGTAATATCAGGTAAATTCATAGTGTGTCAACTTTCATTTTTATGGCCGGCGTACCAGGGTCACGTGTCGCAGCATATGCACTACGGGGTCTCCTTATCGGACCCGGGGGGTATTTTCAGCCCCGAGTAAGTCGAAAGCCTCGTGCCTTGATATCCCAACTATTAATATAAACACGACTTATTACTGATATCTTCGGATAAGGTGAGACGGTTGCCGTAACAAGTAGCAGCCTAACAGCAATATTTACGGAAGGAGACTGCGGGCTGATGACCTGAAAGAGCCGTTCATGGGCACTGTCATAGATACAAAGCCATGTTCCTCTTAAAAGAATACAGACACACACACACACTTGCATACTATACAACATATTTCAATTTGCATTTCAGTCCCAAAACTTAATCCCTCACCACTTACTCAAAACAACCAACAAATTCCCAAAATTTTTAAGATTCCTTTTCAAAAAGAAAAATGCTTGCGTCATCAACAATGTCTTTTTTTGTGCATATAACTGGAACCGTTAAAAACGTTTCATTAATAACCTACGGGCCCTAGGTATTGTCTACTGTCGTTCATAGAAACACGGCAAACATATGATAAATAAACAAACAATTCTAGGTAGAAAATACTTAAATCTTGCATAAATTCGGGGGGGTAGGAAGTGGGGATTATAGCCATATTCATTTGGCTATTTCCTCCTTGTTGAAGGAACCGAGGACCCCGTACGTTTCATTTGAGATGTGTTAACTCGGGTACGAAATATCTTCCTCTACATACGAATACGGTATGAAGATTATGGTCTTCTCCCAAATGCCTATTAATTAATTAAAATCTACGGTACCGTAGCGTCAACTTATCACTCTGAATATATCAGCAGTACAAACTAACTTCCATCTGGAATTCATTGACAGAGTTTAGATCGTAGAAATATAGGTTGCATCACAGTATGGAAGTATGGGTGATGTTTGTGATGCATATCTTGAACCTTTCCATTTTCCACCATCTTTTTTTGTGGCAATCGAAAGTTTGTCGGCATTCGAATCTTCGAGAGACTTCTCTGCGAAAGAAACTTGACGATTAACATTCAAACTAGATGCCCAAAATGAATCGAATTTTGATCATACTTGTTTTGTCCTTATTGACTATTGTCTCCTTGAGTGGAACCACTATTGAAGCATCCACAGCTGTGGAAACAGATGCTCCCGTAGTGGAGGAAGAAGTGGCAGCAGATGCTGTTGTAGAAGAGACTGCAGATGATATGGAATCAGATGATATAGTAGAAGAAGAAGTGGAGGCTGTAGTAGAAGAGGAAATAGCTGCAGAGGAAGAAGCTGGTGATGAAGATGTTGTGGAAGGGGTAGACTCAATCGAAGAAGAAGTCTCAGAAATAAATCAAGATGATGAATTAGAAGTCATTGATGATGAAGAAGATGATGCAGGAGAGTCCACTGAAGAAGAAATCATCGAATCTAATACAGAGGAAGCAACCAACACAGAAGAATCAGAACAAGCTGAAGAAGTAGAAGTGAAGCAATCAGGACCTTTCATTGATTTATTCGGTGAAACTTTAGTCTCCTTGGAAATGATTGATGAAAGTCATGCTCAAATGCGTTCTCATCTTACCAATGATGCTCTCAAGGGTAAAAAAGTCATTGGATTGTATTTTAGTGCCGATTGGTAAGGTCGTTTTTTACACTTATTGACATTAAGATTGATTCGAGAACGAATGGATACTCATCTTCTTTACTTTGTATTATTATTATTTAGGTGTGGGCCTTGTCGTCAATTTACACCTGAATTGGTGTCGTTTTATGACAAGATGAATTCTAGAAGGGGAAAAGAGGGTCAATTTGAGATTGTATGGATCTCCAGATGTCGGGACTTTAATGCATTTGGTAAGTATCTCCTTTTGTAGAAATGTGTATATATATATACATTGTTCTTTTATGTCATGAACAAACTTTCTACATCCAACTGTTGACTCATACGCACACACTGATAAAACAAAACAATCAATAGGGCAATACTTCACGCATATGAACTGGTATGCAATGCAACCAGAACTCGCCATGGGAGAGGGGGGGCAGGCATTATCGAACAAATATAAAGTGCAGGGTATCCCAACATTGGTATTGTTAGATGAAGATGGAAATGTAATTACCACCGATGCTAGAAACAAGATTCCAGCGGACCGTGCAGGAGTGGGCTTCCCATGGAGAAACCCAATTGTATCGATTTATCTGACGATTGTACCAAAACCATTGCGTATCTTGATTAAGAGTAGTTTAGGGGATATGAAACGAAAAATGCTCTTGACGGTGAAGGGTGCTCTTGGATTAAAGGTTCCTCAAAGTGCGTAGGGGATGAAACATTAAAATGTACTAAATCCAATGGAACTACCTATTATGTTTTGTAGTTTATCTATTTTTTTAGTTAGTTTCTATTTTGTCATTTGTGATGACATCCTATGGACAATGAGTTATTTATTTATTTAGGCTGAGTGATTCCTAATGATTCATAAAGCTTCCCAACCTTTTCAAACCTGGATACAATATCTTCCAAACGTTGCTGTTTCATTTTTATCAAATCATCATCCTCCTCACTACCATCCACATCCATTGTCAACATGATTGGATCTCCTCTGGAAGGCAATACAATATCAAATTTCTCCACGTAATCATCCTTTAATTCTCTGATACTATTCGCTTGTCGTTCCACAGTCCCACGATTGGTCGAGATATAACCCTTATAATCCATAGTCCGTGTGGATTCTGGAGGAGGTACCGTAAATCCCGCCACACAGGTTTGAATTCCTGGAAAGATGTAGGTCATACTCCCCATAGTATGACCTGGTGTATAAATCGCCAACAGAGATTTATCTAGGTGATGTTCTTGAATCTGTTGTTTTATTTCATCTATCGCATCCGTGTTTTCATTCGCTTCCATACCGGACTCAAAAAATTCTGTAATTTTCTCATCGTCCCATTCGAGGATGGTGAGGGGAGGACCTGATTCAATAAATTGATCCTGTTCAATATCCCATGCCCATGGGCCATACCCATCTAATTCTTGTGTTACCAATGGTATCGTCAACGTATCATCCTCCTCATTTTCTCCCTTATCGTTCTCTGGTGAGACTTTGGTGAGAGATTTTTCTGTTTGGGCATTGACTGGAGTTTTGGGAAGGGAGATACTATTCCGTAAATCTCGATGAACATCCAATCGATGCAAAATCACCTTCATTTGAGGAAACACTTGACGCCAGTATGCTAAATCTGATTTTCGAGAGGTGTAAACACCCGGTGTCTCATCGTAATGGATGGAATTTTGATTGGTAATCACCAGAATGAGTGGATGTTGTTGATGTGTATGCTCTAGAATGTCTCTGTGAAGTTCAGGGGAATATGGAGGGACATCGACCAGGACAAAGGGAGTATTCGAGGAGTTGGTTAAGGGGAGAAGATACCGGAGGGGCATATCACGAGTGGTGGTGGATTGGAGGGTGGCGGCATTGGGAATCGAAATGAGTTTTTGAAGTTTGGCTGTTTCTTTGGGATCTCGTTCGAGACGCGATCCTGGAAATTCATATCGTTCATCATCTTCATCATCATCATCGTCTTCTTCATCATTGTCTTCGATAACGGCATCTTGAATATTTAAGGAGGTATACAAAGAAGAATGAGAATGAGATAAGGTTCCAAAGGAGGAGTGTTGAGGATTGCTTTTTGGGATGGTCGTAGATGGGAGGAAGGTCATAAAAGCATTGCTAGTTCCAATGACTCGAAATAGGCTCAAGATCATCATTGTCAATGATATGAAATACGATGTCATTTTGTTTGGTTTTGACGATGCTATTTTGGAAAATCGTTTTTTTTACAAAATTCTTTGTTACAAAAATCTTTTGTCAAGATTGATTGGTGATGGCAAGTTGGTGCGTAATCATGGCATCGCCGATTTTATGGATCTTTCTCTGCTATTATTTCGTGTAGCAGAAATAAGTAGAGTAGAATTCATCACTCGTAGAAGTCATTATGATATCCAACCATTCAATAAATCTCAAATTAAAAAACTATAGAAGATTCTGTCACAAATTTAGAAATGCTGCATTTTATTATAATATTATTTAGTTGGTATCAGAGACTGCACCAAGTCTTCTCAACCAACTTTTCAAAGTTAAATTATTTACATTCTCCATGAAAGCTCCTACCACGACTCTATCACTTGATATTGCAACAGAATAACCAAAATATTCATTCGTGTGTCCGCCTGGAGGATTTAATTTTTTTCACTATTCACCGTCTTCATTGTATAGATAAGCAGAGCCACTTCCTTGTCCATCACCGAATGAACCGATCACAATTGTATCTTCAAACACATCAAAACTAAAACCAAAACTATCAAGTTCAGCCCCATCGAAAACATTTATCTTTCTGGGATTTAGAATTGTCGGCTGAGATGATGGTATTGAGAAAGATTTCACAGCAGGTAGATAAAATTTAGGAAATAAAAGAAAAATACTAATATTTTCGTTGCTACATAGCCTTATGTTCTGAATTCCTTCCTTTGCGATATGATGATGTTTTTTTTTGTTTGACTCTTAGTGAGTGGGAGGAAAAATCTTGCACAAGCGAAAATCAAATACACCGCTATACATTTACCCTCATCTGCCTACTATACACGAAGCACCTATTATCATGGTCTTCATCATTTTCAATGATCCGGTCATAACCATGGTGTAAAAACGTAAAAAACGTAAAAAATGTAAAAATGTAAAAATAGAAAAATAGAAAAATAAAAAAAACTGTTGGAAAAAGCATTCAAATTTGGGTTGACTTGAAAGTTTACTTTCACAGCAGAAAATGGATACAAACATCAAAACACCCACCACAACATCCAGATCCAAAGCAGATTCATTGCACTATTCGACAGAGGATGCGGATGAAAGTAACATTGATAATGAATGTAGAAATGAGGAAAAGTCATCAAAAAATAGTCATTTAACTCGTATTCAATCTGAATGCATGTCATTGCTTCAAACACGGCAATTTAAAAGTTGTGAAATTCTGGCAACTTTTGATCTTTCTTGTCTTCAACAGAAAATAGAAATAGAGCACTCAAAATCCACTTTTTCCCTCCACCATATTCGGAGTTTGAATTTATCAATCGCAATCACACTTGAAATTATGGGAGATTGTTGTTTTCATTCCACTCAATACAATCGTGCTGTTTCCTTTTACAAACGTGCTTCATTACATAGGCATTTGATGTACACCAACACTTCACAGAAATCCAATTTTCCCTCCAAACCAAGAGAAATAGGGAAAACAACCATAACCAAAACCTTTTCTGAAGCTCAGTTACGTCTGAAGGAATCTCAATGCTTATCTGCATTAGGATCCATCGTGAAAGCATGCTCAATAATGGAGCATACAGTTCTTCCATCCCTTCGAAACCTTTCTGATACTTGGTCCTCCAATGGATATGATATATATCCGCATTACATGGAATTGGCTCATTTATATGTAGCAAGTGGAAGAAATCATGATGCCATTCAAATGTGTTTCACAGCTTTGAAATATAATCCTCTCCTTCTTGAAGCTTGTGAAATGGTGGCGTGTTTAAGTACCGCGAAAAATGTTCCTAATCCGAATCATAAACAGGGTAGCAGTACTACAACAAAAGCTTGCTCGTTAGAGAAACAAGTTTTGGAATGCATCCAAGAGGGACTCTTAAGAAAAGGACATAATTCGGAAACCCAATATATCAATGATCCTGCTCAAATCCAAAGCAAGAATTACTTTCTTGTACCTTTTCAAGAACTTGTGCAAGGACTTTTCCTATCGGAAAGAGATAATTCTACCTCATCTCTTACTCAATTTGTCAAACTAAGTCAACGATATCCAAACAACATCTATATTTTACTCAAAATAGCTCTTCTCCAACTTCATTTATGCCATTTTACAGATGCCAAACAGACATTCGAAAAAGTTCGTTCAATAGACCCATCCAATATTGAATATATGGATCAATATGCTCAATTGTATCAACAAATATCTATCCCATCGTCACCCACTGATCTTAACGAATCTCCAACTACTTCTTCTTCCTCTCGATCATTGTTCCAATTGAATAAATTGGCTGGAGAATTATTAGAATTAGATGACAAGCGTCCTGAACCATGGGTCTGTCTGGCTTTATACCATCAAACAAAATTAGATTTTGAAAAAGCATTGGTATTTGTTGATAAGGCAATTGCTATCCATCCCAGACATACATTTGCTTACCGACTTCGAGGATCCATTTTACTACAGGATGCACGTCCTGAACATGCTGTTGTATCTTTTTTTCGCGCAAATGAGATATACAGGGATATTGCTAGCTATGAAGGATTGGTCTTATCATACATATCGGCACGTAAATATAAGGAAGCCATTTGCACAGCCAAGGAGGCTATATCCAATTCCCCGAAGGATCCTAGAGCAATTGCATTGGTTGGATTGGCATTAGCCAAGGCACCTGCCACGTCTACAAGTCAAATGGTAAAAGATCGTGCAAAACGTGCACTGCGGAAAGCTTTAGGATTGGATCCATCTGCTTTGCGCCCGTTTCTAGCCCTAGTGGATTTACACGCCACAATGGAGGAATATGAAGAAGCTGAGAAATTAATTACAGATGGATTATTAGTTTCAATGCACGAAGGATTTTATCCAATTCACTTGGATTCTGATATGGATCAGCCTCATGAATATCATCATCCAACCCAATATTCATCCAATCAAAATCAAGGACAAAATCTATACTCTGATTTACTACATGCCAAATTGGGCCAAATACAAACACAAATACAAAATTACACGGAAGCGCTAATTTGTTTTCACACCGCTCTTTCAATAAATCCGAATAATATCGAAGCTCAAAGAGGTATGGAGGAATTGGAAATTTTAATGAGAGGAGGAAGTCTGGATCATGATTCGAATCATCATCATTCGAGAGAAATGCATACATGAAACATCGATTATGTCGTCTTCATAAATTAAATTCTTATATTAAAATTCAATCATTATCATAATTCTCATAAAATAAAGATTTCTTTAAAGAGTTCTCAATCGGATTAATTCAGAGGAACTTTTTAACAACACATACTGAGTTACTTTATAATTAATCCTAACGTGAGGATACATAGATCTATTTTTAAGAAATGATTGCGAAATTATCTTCTGCCACCTTTTCCCGTTCTAGACTGGCTCATTTTGTAGCCGGGAGGTGCATCTGGTTTCGGCCGTCTTTTTCTGCCATTTATCTTAGAAGGCTCTTCATCCATCTGCTTTGTTTCATCTATGTTACCGTTGGTCGGAGATGTCGGTGAAATAGCCGGAGGAAAGATAGAAGCACTTGGCGCTGGCTGAATCGTGCTTGATGAAGAATCACTTATTCCAGAAGCTTTTATTTGTGAAAATTCGTTTGTTTCGCCTTTCGCCAACATAAAATTTTCTGTTTGCTCTCCTTTCATTTTAATAGGAAGTGGTTCTAATTCTATCTCATTTGTTTGTAACACTAATTTTGGTTCGTTGCTACTTTCAGTTTTTGCCTTGATAACATTTACATTATTCTCCTTTTTCACTCTATCTTTTGTTGCTTTAAACGTATCAGCTTGTACCAATGGTGCATTTTCGCTATCGTCGAGGTCAGGACTAATCCCACTAAATGGATCGTCATTCTCTGAGCCTACTTCATTGAATGGGTCATCATCGTTTTCTGCATTGCCACTAAATGGGTCGTCAGTATCTCCTGGGCCTGACCCACTAAATGGGTCATCAGTATCTCCTGGGCCTGACGACCCACCAAAAATGTCATCGATGGCTCCTGGTCCTGATCCACCGAACAGATCATCATCAATAGTATCATTATCGTTACCATCTACAATGTCATCCGATGGAGCACCAGGTAAAATTATCGTTGGGCTCATTGAAGGACTACCAGAAGGTAGCAAGGTGGGAGCCATGGTCGGTGCTGGAGTCGGGCTCGATGTTGGGGTAAATGTCGGCTGAAAAGTAACAAGAGGATCAGTTGGAGGTGTGGTGGGTTCCTGTGTGATTTGTGGCAAAAATGTAGGGACCTCATTGCTTGGAAATTTTGTTGGGATAACGCTACCAACTGAACCGTTTGAATTCCCCGTCGGTTGCGGAGAATTTATAGGAGTAGTAAGTGTAGGTGTCGGGGTAAGCGAGTAACTAGAATAAGACGATGGAAAACTTGAAGATAAACCATTCTGATATTTTCCATTTTTGGTGGATGCTTTTTTCGAATTCTTGAGCCCCTTACTTCCTTTCGAACTTTTCGCCTTACTGTATGTGTAAAGATAATAATCATCATCATGAGTGTGATTATGATCATGATCTGATAAATAGGACATTAAAAGATTGAGTTATCAAAGTGATTAAACATAGATATTGAACGGTGTTTCGATTTCAATTATACTTACTGTGCAAGTGATTGACTTCATCATCGTAGTACTGATCGTCATAGGAATAATAATATTCTTCTGTACTATTTGTGGAGCCAGGCTCATCTTGATAGTACTGCTCATCATCATAGTAATAATAATATTCTTCTGTACTATTTGATGGCATAGACTCATCTTCATAGTACCGATCATCATAGTAATAATAATATTCCTCTGTGCTATTTGATGGCATAGACTCATCTTCATAGTACTGATCATCATGGTAATAGTAATATTCCTCTGTGCTATTTGATGGCATAGGCTTATCATCATAATATTGATCATCGTAATAAAAGTAATAGTAATCATCGTCAGTTTCATTTTGTGCATAATAATAAGGCGATGGAGAAGGTGTCATTGCTTGACCATAGTAAGAAGCTTTTTTTGATTTGGATTTCGTTTTCGTTTCTTTTGACTTTGTTCCTTTTAAGCGGAATGTAGGATTTTCATGGTTTTGAGGTAATGATTGCAATGATAAGCTATCCTCTTGGGATTCTTCTTCTTCAGATAAAAAATCTCGATTAAGTTGTGAATCATACACTTGTTCATCCTCCTCAAATGTGTGAGACTCAATATAATTTACCTGTCCTTCAGAATGTTGAGAGTCCTCAACGTGCTCGTCTGGAATCATTGATGCCATAGAATGCTGGGATTTAGACTTTTCACTTTTCGATTTGCTCTGTTTTTTTTTGAGTTTTTTTGTTTTGAGACGCCTATTCTCTTCGGTTGGATTTCTTTTATTGCCTAAAGTCTTTTACAAACATACGAATAGTTTATGAGGTTAGAGTCAAACTAAATGAACAATCAATTTTTTTTCTTGTTTCACTATATGAAGCTCACCCATGTTTCTTCTACTCCGTCAATTGTTTGTTTTAAACTTGCTCTTACTGATGGAGCCGACCCTAAGCATAAAATCAAGCATGCTATGGAACTGCTAGCTCTCATTTTTCTACAATCTTTCCTATTTTTCTGTTCAATTCGTAGAGTCACAGATAACTCGGGTGTTCAAAGAAAGCGACGAAGAAAGCTTCCGTGTAACTGCTATAGATGTGTTAGACTAGATCAAATGCTCCTTTGGATAAAATCAGATGCGCACTTTGTCACCTGCCGTATCCTCTTTGTCCTTGATAACTTCAGATGGTTGAAAATGTATCACTTTGTGGCGAAGATAAGATAACGTTATAAATATTTAAAAGAATTATATTGAACGTATTTTTTCAATAAAGAATGCATACTTAAGAAATAAATAAAATTTAAGCAAATGTTCATGTAAATATATATTTCCTTCAAAATTTATATAACATATTTCCAACTTTTTTAATCTTTTTGTCAATGTGATTACGGCTATACATCTAAATAAAAGCGAAACAGCGATAATATAGATATTGCATCGCAGAAGCATATGTACTGGTCACAAATTCAAATCTGTGTGATCTCTTTGACCTCACCAAAACGATATCGCATGTTAATGTGTCTGAAAGAAAAAAAAATATCACAATGAGTCGATAAGTTTTTCCCGAAAGTAATAAGTAGAATTTGAATTTCGAATTTTTCTCAATAAATATGAAGAAGTTCATCATTATAATTAATCATACAATATAGAAATGGATGCAATACCAACAAAAAAGCTCGCTACAGAGCATAATGTTTACGATCTTTTGGAATTTATAGGCAGTGGGACTTTCGGCCAGGTGTTCAAAGGTAGAAATGAATCAAACAGAGGTAACATTGTTGCTATAAAGCGAATGAGCAAGGAAAATAGTTGTGAAAAAGATATTGATATGCTAAGGCAAGAAATGAATATCCTTTCAAGGCTTGACCATCATAATATAATTGCTCTCCTCGACCATGAAAATAATCCAAAAGAATTCGTTGTTGTCATGGAATTTGCCAGTGGTGGAGACTTGTCTCAAGTCTTGGAGACGAAAAAAAATCTGGGAATCCTTCATGTCAAGGATATCGCGATCCAAATGATTCAAGCAGTGCATTATCTGCATTGCTGTGGAGTCGTTCATAGAGACATCAAACCTCAAAATATTCTTGTGGATCAGAATGGGACAATAAAACTTTGTGATTTTGGATTTGCTAAATCTTTCTCCTGCAATACTTTCTACGACAAACAAAACATTGAAAGTGTAGAAAAGGATGTATTGTACGACAACCAAATGCTAAATTCTATAAAAGGAACCCCAGTATATATGGCGCCGGAGCTTATGAGAGAAGATCCATATAACTATAGAGTTGATATATGGAGTCTTGGTGTAATGTTTTTCGAATTATTCACAGGAAATCCTCCATTTTATTCCAAATCTATATTTTCTCTCATGGAGAACGTTCTAAAAGATCCCATACCCGATATTTGTACGGATTACAATAAAGATGGACATGATTGTAATGAAAACGATGCAGTTATAAATTTAAAATCACTTTTGGATGGTTTGCTGCAAAAAAATCCATCATCTCGAATAAAATGGAGGGATCTTTTGAATCATTCTTTCTTAAAAATAAAGGATAGGGAATCAGATGTTGAAATGAGTGTTGATAGATCGCGTCTTGTTTGGGATAGATTTTACTCAAAGGCATCGGAGTCAACAATTAATGCTATTCAGCTTCTTTCTGACAAAAAATTCAAGCAAAGGTTGATGACTCTTGAAAACGAAATATCAGCTTCAAGTTCAGTTTGTGGGAGTTGCATGAAAAAAATACATTTAGCGCTACAGGTGACTGATCATGCGCTCTCTATGCTGATCACGGGTCCTAATTCTAGTACCACAAATAAATTTAGTAGCACCGATGATGATATGACATTTACAACGAATATGTATTACAATTTAGTTTTATCGATTGCTAAGAAAATAATCGAACATGAAGGCGAATTAGAGAATTATGAACAACGTACAACAAGTCAGAACAATCTATACCTCTATGGGATATTGTCAGAAATATTCAGAGTTATCTCTTCTCTGATTGTGCTCACAAATATCGAAGCTTGCGATCGTACAATAAAAAGGTTGTGTCTTGAGCATTTGAGGGTAAGCATGATAAATGATTTATTTTTGTCTTTTTTCTTCAATGTAAACTGATGACCACAATGATCTTGCGATTTTCAAATTATTTTCAGATGAAAGAAGTAACAGAATGCATTTTTTCAACACTGAAGTCATGCAGTGATCCTTATCTGATTGTACACCAACAAGCATTGAAATGCTTTGGAATTCTTATTATGAAAATAAAATTAGTATTACCTCGCACAAAAGATAAATCGAAATATTATGAAAGGCCAGCAAATTCACGTTGCTTTGTTCAAGAATTCCAAGAAGAATATTTGTCAAAAGTTGTTTTGATCTGTGATAATCAAATAAAAAATAAGAGTCATATCACTAGTATTGCTGATAAGGGCTTGCAAAAGCTTCACCAATTCAAATCAATAATTCTATCCCTCTCGCAGGATTTTCCCTTTACTTGGTGAACGAATTTTTACATTGCGCTCTAGGAACAGTTGCATGATTCTGCATGCCGGTCTACTCTCTTTCATATCAAATCATAATTGGAAAAGGGTAAAACAATTTAACATAAAAAAAAGAGAACTTTTTCAATTCAATGGAGTTCTCGTATATATGAATATGACGTCATATTAAAGGAAAAGAACCTATTATTATTATTATTCTCCAGAGATTCCAACCATTGTTTTTGCATAACATGTTCGTCTCAGAACCCTTGCTGACAAAGAAGAAGTTCAATATTTCTTTATAATTACGATACACATTCACAAAACGGAATTGGAAATCTTGATTTATTGAAAATCTTGAATATGGCAAAAATCAATGATGAAAACCCTGTAAATGCCGCTTCTGGTTGTCCGGTACGAAAGGAAGCTGAGAATAAAAGCACCTCCTCCAGTTTTCGAGCCTGGTTTGGACTTAGTTCAGCCAACAGCAATGAAAAGTTATTAACTAACATCACAGAGGAAGACATAAAATCTGGTCAATCCCAGTGTCCAATGGATACATCATCCCTACCAGCAAGCGTGGAAGAATCGCTTCAGCATAATCAACGTCCCATTTTTCAAGACCAAGCCATTCCATTGAGCACACACCGTGTAGTCTCATCAATACCTAAATCCGATAGTGTCCCTGCACCCGCCCATCAAAAGAATCTCCGTCCTAACAATGATAGTGAAAGTCACGTGGATAATAATTGGGTGTATCCAAGTGAGCAACAATTCTATAACGCTATGCGTAAGAAAGGATGGTCTGCTCCGAATGAGGAAGATATGACAACTGTGATTAAGATTCACAATGCTGTTAATGAACAAAGCTGGAAAGAAGTAAAAAGATGGGAAAAAGAGTTGAATGATTGCGATGATCCTAAATTAGTGAGATTCATGGGAAGGCCTAAAGATATCTCACCTAAGGCATGGGTCTATTCTAATTTATTATTTTATAAGCCTCCCTTTGATCGTCACGATTGGTTTGTGGAATCCACTCGAAAAAATAATGAAAACTCAGCTGATGAAGTAATATCCACCAGATATGTAATTGATTTCTATGAAGGGAAATCTAAGAAAACTGGTAATGAGAACAGCGAGTCGAACTTACCACCAATGATGTCACCAGTCTCAATGTATTTGGATGTGAGACCAGCACTAGACAATCCTCACAATTTTTTGGATCGCGCTAAAATGGCAGTAAAGGACATACTTCCTGGTATTTTTCCACCTAAAGCTGCCTGATCATATAAATTAGATATCAACGAACGCATTATTACTACTTGGTTATAAAGGGGGTGTGATGAATATCATTAGTTTATTTTATTTTTTATCATTATTATACTAAATTGTCAACTTCGACGATAAGGCAATTCTGAGGATACTATCTATTAAAAATTGAGTCTCTTCAGGAATTGAAGGAAGAAAGATGACATGCTGGACATAAACATTTGTCTATTCGTTCAAAGAGATTAGAAGACGAATGAAGTATTCTTTAAGATCAATACTGAAGGAATTATGTTTGTCTTCGAAAAGGAAACTCAGCGTGCCAACTTTGTGTCTGTATTACCTTTCAAATATACTCATTTACTGTCAACATGAAATGAGGTTAACAGTGTTTTGGTACACCTTTGCCTGCGGCAACTGAATAGATTGAGATCGACATGCTCAGTCGACTCCATGCTGGATCAGATCATTGTTTATCAATATCACAATGTCAAAACGTGCGCCATAGCAGCATTGATTGAAAACTTGTTATTACTTATTATCTATTGTTTCTACTCAGACATAGAAGACAGGAATTCAGATGCGAGAACGAACATACGCATCAACATCGATAGGTGCCCAAACATTTGTCTTTTTTCCATCTTGTACTTCGATACGATAGGCATTTCCGTCATCCCATTGCTTTAGTACAACTCCATCGACAAATTTTCCGATATTACACTGGACCTTGTCTCCCACTTTGAATCTAAGAGTTTCATCCACGAGGCAGGCCTTGAAACAGTCTTTAAGCCAATCATGGTCTAAGTTCTTACCAATGAATACAAAGATATTCTCACGCTCTGGTTCTGGAATGCTCCACATTTGTTGTGAGAAGTCACCGTTGAACAACATACCAACACCTTGGAAGATAAATTTCTGTGCACGGCCCTTGACGGAGAGAATTCCCTTGTAACGGTAGAGATTGGCTCCTTCTTCTCCAATCAAGCGTTGAATCCATCTGGAAAGCATCATTTCGTTTACACTTCCCTTAATTTTGCACGAAACAGAGGTGACACTCTCATCGTGCATATGCTCTGCGTCCTCATCAAGGAAGTCGGGCTCAAAGTCAAGAACACGGTCAAGTGCAAAGGCCTGAATGTTGAGAAGTTCGTTTGGTGGAACTTTAGAATACTGACAACGCGTGATGTTGGTGGTAGGGTTGAGTTTACGGATCTCTTTTTCAATCTTTGTCAAGGTGGCTTCATCTGCAAGATCTGTTTTATTAAGAAGAACCTTATCAGCAAAGCAAACTTGTTCCACTGCTTCATTCTCTACTCCCTCTGGCTTTACTTCTGCAAGCCTTTCAAGAATAACCTTAGCGTCAACGACAGTAATTACTGAGTCAAGCGAGTACATACTTTGCACAGCGTCATCCACAAAAAAGGTTTGAACTACGGGAGCAGGGTCGGCAAGTCCAGTAGTTTCAATAATAATACCATCAAATTTGTCAACACGCTTGTGAAGCCTTTTCAAGGCCTCCACTAAGTCACCACGCACGGTACAGCAGATACATCCATTCATGACTTCAATGACCTCGTCATCCACATTTTCAGAAAGAACCTTTTCATCAACTCCGATCTCTCCAAACTCATTTTCGATAACAGCAAATTTCATTCCATGAGTTTCATCGTTGAGGATATGGTTCAGGAGAGTAGTTTTTCCGGATCCGAGGAATCCGGTCAAAACGGTAACTGTGCAAAATGGGGAAGAAACAATATTAGAGGGTTATTTTTAAAGAAAGCTTCAAAAATATTTGACTATCGATTCTATGTATGCTTTCGTAACGGATTGCATCCTTTTGCACCAGAATATTCAAAATGCAGGTGCTTGAGCCAATATCTTTTGATCCTCTTCAGATCTACTCGTAATTCAGATGGAGAGCGTGAAAATATTGAGATAATCTTCAAACGCTATAGCCCATCATTGAGATCCATGCCTTAATCTGGATAGTCCAATATTCCTCCTATAGACATGACTTTGCTGAAGCTTTCCTTACCTGGAACTTTCTTATCTGAAGGCATCTTTCTTTTTCTCGATTTTGTTTCGTTTGTTTTATCAGACATGCCAATTTAAAAAACTATGATTTACAAGATCCACTTTTTCTATTTTCTTTACGGTACGAAAACCACACCACGTTTATCTTTCGATGAAGATCTTTTTAAAATGAGTCTACCGGTATAAAAATGTACGATAGAGATTGTTTAGCATTTTCTTCCATATGTTCCCAGTATATTTGCAGTGTCCGATTAAAATGATTGTCATAGTCTTCTACAGTCGATTTGGAATCTCGTAGATTTTTGTACAGAACATACCAGAATATGTGAAAATATGCAAGTGCACGTTCTGATGGCGGTCTGTTTCCAAATATAAATTATGTTTGAGGTAGGTCAAAAATAGCCTTTATGGTTCTAAAAACGCCTCCCAAAAAAGAAAAACTAAACTTGTTTGTCCCTCAAATGAGGACAATCTAAAAATCTTAAGTGTGATTGTGTAGGATCACATAGTTAATGTAAAGCCTTTTTAGAGTTGCAGAGAAATGGTCGAATGGAACTCTGTAGAGCTATTTTGAGGCTTAAAAGTTGTAAGTTTGGGTCTTGACTTCTTTTGAAAAGCCTCATGAATCCATCCATAATAAATAAACAACGTATGTAACCAACTAAAAAAGATTTGCACATGTCCTTGAGATTATGATGAGTCGTAGGGTTCTACGTGAAACAATTTCTGGCCTGTGCGTGTATGGTAGCCTGCCTTGTGCTTAGCTGGAAATAATAAATCAAGATGACGCAGAAAAAAATCATGCCCAGCAAATAAATATCTTTTGATGAAATAGATTTGTTTTTCGAATGAATTAAGAAACAATGACAACTAAATTAACGGACGCGTGAATTTTTCACACAGATTACAATGATACGAACACCTATGATTCTTCAACATTCAACAGCACATCATGTAGACGCTATTGTCATTGGAGCAGGTGTATTAGGATTGTCCGTAGCTCGAACACTTGCTAAAACCATGAAAAAAGAAGTGTTAATATTAGAACGATCGGATGCATTTGGATCAGGAACATCTTCACGGAATTCAGAAGTGATACATGCAGGCTTATATTATCCATCAAATTCCATGAAAGCCAAAATGTGCGTTCGTGGCAGAGAATTATTGTATGAATATTGTCAGGAAAGAGGTGTGGAGTATAAGAAGATTGGAAAGTTAATAGTCGCAAGTAGTAGAGAACAATATGATTCCAAATTAATGGAAATCAAATATCGTGGTGAAATGAATGGAGTGCCTAATTTAAAACTGCTATCTCAAAATGAAGTCCAAATGATGGAGCCAGAAGTGAATTGTTTTGGAGCATTATATTCTCCAGAGACTGGAGTTGTAGACTCTCATGGACTCATGCTGTCTTTACTAGGAGAAGCGGAAGATCATGGTGCAACATTGGCATATAACGCTAATGTCGATCATATAGAGTATCAGAATCATAATGGAAATGATCATAGAGGACCATTTCTTGTGCGTTCACAAAATATGGATTTAACATGTGATATTTTGATTAATTGTGCAGGCTTATTTGCAGGACATATATCCAAAACTTTATTTGGAAATAATAATCAAATGAATGCTTCACCTTCGCCAGCACTTGAAGAAAAGTCGAGCATAGATAAATCACACTCTTATGAACAGAGCACTAGAAGCTTTATTCCTACGAGACAATATTATGCGAAAGGGAATTATTACCGTCTCCAAAACCAAAAAAATCCGTTTCATCATTTGATATACCCAGTGCCTGAACCAGGGGGCTTAGGCGTACATGGTACAATTGACTTGGGTGGTAATTGCCGTTTTGGTCCAGATGTTGAGTGGATATCGCACAAAATCAAAAACCCAGACAACATTGATTTAGATGTGAATTCGCAACAAATAACAAAGTTTTATGATGAGATACGGAAGTATTGGCCTAATTTACAGGATGGTAATTTAGCTCCGGACTATGCAGGTATACGACCAAAGCTAGACCATCCATTTATTCTACAAGAAGAATTGAAGAATAATAATTTGTCTTCAGCTACTCCAGTTGTTGCTGGGAATGGAGATTTTGTCATCCAAGGAGAAAAAGTTCATGGTATGACGGGATATATTCATATGATGGGAATAGAAAGTCCGGGTTTGACTTCTAGTTTAGCAATAGCAGAAAAAATTGCGAATATTCTTACAAATTCACGATGAATGTGACCAAATAGATTTTTCAACTTCTTGTAAAGAATTCCCATGATATTAAAATCGAGGTTTTGAAGTTTGACATGGTTATTCGGGTTGTACTTCTTTAGATATACTCATCATTTTAATACTTTTTACAATGAACTCGTACGCAAAAAAAATTGGCATTATATTCTAGGAATTGTATTTAAGGCATCCATTTCGAATTTGTGTTCGTTCTTTTGCATCTCATTTCTCATCATTTCATTCTGTCGTCGGCGCTCTTTGTAACTTTGCCGTAATTGATTCATTTTCTCATAATACGCATCGTGAAAATCTCCTTCTACAAATGGATTATAAGTTAGAAAAACAGCCCTCCTTGCAAAATGACTTTGGTTACTTTTTGAGTGGTGAGGTACCCATCCATTGAATATGACAATATCACCACTCTCACATATGATATCTTTAAAAGGAAGATCTACATTTGCTTTTGGATCAGAGACTGTTAAAATTGCTCCTGCTCTTCCATCTGTGTCTGGATTTCCATCAGCTTTCGGTTCTACAATAGGTACATGATGATGTTCTGACCAGGCTTTTTGAATATTACCGTTGTTCATACTAGATGCTTCTACAACTCTTAAACAACCATTCTTGCTTGTCATATTATCAATCGCAACCATTACAGTTATAAATGTAGAAGGGCCAGTTTTTCCAAAAGGTATTCTTAACGAAGGTGAATCTAAATGAGGAGCAAATCCCGAACCACCGCTTGGCTTCAAGTTCAATTTCTCTTTGAACAACGTCATTTCTAATATATCTTCGTCTTCTTTTTTCTCTTCCTTAGAATTTATGTTATTATCATTTGAGGATGTATCGATACCTGACTCCCCCATGATACAACTAGCGCATTCTTTCAAATAGCCATGACATAATTCATGCCATCCTCGATGATGATTCACAAAATTTTCAAGCCTCGTTAATTCACGTTTTGGCACAATATTTCTCTCTTTATCAAATTTATTTATGGTTTCATAAGTGCGATCGCATCCAGCACTATCCGGGAAAAAGGTTGAATTGCTTTGCTCGTTGGAGGTACATAGAGAATTCTGAGAAGAATTCGATTGGGCATTACTCCAAACAAGTTCATCACACAATCTTCGTATACGACTACTTTGCAAGGAGAGAGATTTCGGAAATATGCACACACCGTCTACCATAAAATCTTGCTTAACTTTGCTTTTCATTAGCTCATTTTGAATTCTCGTTCTTTGTTTTTGGAGATCTTTCATTGTGGAACAGTCCTCATCATATTCCTCTGAAGAATTGTCTTCTTCTATTGGTTGCGCTGCATCTACTTCTTGAAACGATGAGAAGGAAATGCCCAACATTTCGCAAAGAGCTTCATCTGCACTATCTATCTCTTCCACTACTTCTTCTGTATCATCTCTCTCATTTTTCATTTCTTTTGCTGTAGTTTCGGCAGCGTGTTTCAACATTTTGAATATATTGAGATTTTGGATGGTCATTATTTTCATTTCTTATTTCTCGTGACGTGAAAAATCACAAAAAAATATTGAAATTTGGTCAAATTATAAAAATAGTTTTATGGGTATTTTCTGATATATATGAAGACTTGTTTTGCTGATTTAATCCATTCCCTGAAGAACCTATCTACATCATTTTGCTTCACCAATCTGTGGACCAATCTCTAGATAGCAAAAGGAAATAATACCAATGTATTCTACATATGCTGTAAAATTATAATTTTTTATATTCTTCACACCATTTATACAAAATTAATCAAAACAAACAATATAACAGCTTAAGATCGAATAGGGATACTGCCGAGAGAATTCTTATCGTCTTCATTTTCTCGCTCTATTTGCGTTTGGATCCATGCCTTCGTATCATAGACACGTTTTCCTCCATGCTCTACCAAAAAGTCTTCAGCATTAATGGGAACATCTTTCAAACTTTTCACAAAATGAATACGTTGCTTCAACTTGGGAGGAAACATAATAGAAAGAACTTTAAAAAGGCCATGGAAGAAAAAAGGTGCATCTTTAATGTATATACCCTGTATACGGATAGGCAAATTACCAATGATTGCAGAAAATATCATTTTAGGGATAGCTGGGTGAACATTTTTAGGTGACAATCCTTTCAAATCATGGAAAACTGTCACTCCATTGATTTGCGCATTTTCATTTTGAAGAACTTTGTCTATTGTGTAAACTACCATTCTAGCAACATCTTCTGGAGTACGCCCATCCTTCATATCATTGTTCCGAAGTCTACCAACAAGGACTGCATTTCCAGCCTTATCCACAAATCCATCTGGTGCGACAATGACCTCACTTTCTAAGACACGTTTGAGACTAGGATCTTTAGACGGAGTTAGAGGCGGATCGTCATCAAAAAAGAATTTGTTATTTTTCCTCCATTTGAGATGAGAATCGAAGCGTTCAGTTGCGCGCTTAACGTCTTGTTTCCAGTGCAGGAATCTCAGAAGTACTTCGTCTGGAACCTCTTTCGCTTTGTCTCCAAGTATCACTTTGAATTCTGGCAATAGATTTTGAGCTGCTAGCTTTACCTGATTCATTTCTTCATTGTTGAGATGATTTGGAGTTGTCATGATGCACAAAAGTATTCTTTTAAAAAAATCAATCTTTTTTTCCTATCTAAACCTCAAACAGAATCTGATTGTATAGTAGCAGGGTACGGTGGACAGTCTAAACAAGACTTGATTGCTACGTAATAATCATAGAAACTGTATCTTAAACCGTATTCTAATGTGTAAAACTAACGATTGGGAAGCGAATATCTTTGTCCGTCGTATTTAAAAAGGTTTCATAATGTGTAACTTGACAAGACTGGGAGAAAAACACAATTGTAAATGTAAAAATTAGGAAGTTCAACAAATCGTTTTTCATAGAATGCAAACTTAAATTCTTGTAGTCGCATTCGATCCTTTATTTTTATTCTTATGATTCATAGGTGTACAGCAAATTCCCAAACAAAAGCACTATGTATCATGCAGAACTATTAAGACAGACATTACAAAGTCAAAAAACTCCTGGTAGCTACTCTAAATGCCGTAAGTTTCTGCGTAAATCTATCTCTGTTGGAACTTTCAAGGCTGCGATCAATATCGTGAAGAAGTTTGCTAAACGCATCATTGAGAAGTTTCTGGTTTTCAATTGTCTGGGTACTCAATAAATGCTCTTTATAAGCGCTTAAACTGGATTCGCTAGCTAAGATTATGCTGAGCATAGGACGCATAACTGCCCAGTGATTCTGGGGGGCACCGAATAAGAGTAAATTAAATAATGTTGCTGTTAAGCTTGAAAATAAGTTTGGTTGGAGCGATAAGTGCTAGATATTGGAACACGGATTATTAGAGTTTGGAAGTGGAAAAAAGGGTCTTGAACACAAAATCCGATCGGCAGAACTTACCTTATTCATATTATGCATTGCTAATACTTTGTCACCTTTCCCAGCGTTGTTAAAATAAAAAGTACTGAAGTGGTCTATGGAGTTTGCACATAAAGATGTGAGCATAGCGTCGCTGGATTGTAAACCTTCATGAACAGCGTTCATGACTTGCATCAATATATTTGTCTCCAATCCCAATACTGTTGCAATATGGTTTTTGAAGAGAACCTCAATAAATCCATAAAATGCTTTGCTAAATTTAGGGTAAGAAAGGATATCCTCCAAAGGTACTCCCAGTGCCATTTGCATGGAAATTTGTAGGGCATTTTCCAAAGCAGAGTCATTGTATAATGAGAAAACACCAAAGCAAACATAGTTACCACCAAGTGCAGAATTGATCACATTTAGGGCGAGAGTCATCCCTTTGTAGCGTTTTTTATAAATCTCTGTTTCCTCAGATGGGCCAGGGGGATTTGCCAGTAATCGCCTTCCGAAAGCGCAAACTATGTCACTTGTTGCTCTGAATAGTAAAATGCCATTTGGACTACTTTGGTCAAAATTCACTCTATTTGCTTTGTTGTGGCAGAATTCTTGCATAAATCTAAGTATACTGATAATGACATCTGGTTGATCATGCCATAAATCAGCTACTTTCGATAGCAAAGGTAAATGATGAGGATGCAAGCTGTCAAAAAGCATGCCATATTTCTGGCGATTGTGTAGGCTGGAAGCGATTCCTCTTAGATCTCTGAAAATGCCAACCAATGGGCGACGGGCTTGCTCACTTCTTAAATCTGTCATGGAAAGATTTCCTAATTGAGTCAGAGTATTTACGATTGGTTCTAAGAACTGTTCAAATGTTATTTCTAATTTGTCTTCACCACCAGGGGAAAGCAGTAAACGAGTTAGTGTTGCGTGAAAAGTGGTCCGATGTCTACAATTCGCTGCTACTGCAAGAAATGGAAAGTGATCTTCCGTATGATGCCTGACAAGAAACTTTATTGTATCCAAAGTAAGAAGAAGTTTCGAACTGCTATAACCGCTAGCCATATCATGTAGGAGTTCTAAGGTTTTACCAACAATGTCTTGATCTTCTGGCCAATACTTCAAATTGTTTCCCACTTTGGTGACAATAAGATTTGCCACTGCTGTATGGTCACCCATCCCTAAATGTTCAAACATTCGCTGATAAACTTTTTGCTTTGTAGAGGGTGCTGCATCAATTTGAATTGAGCCCATACCAACCACTGTAATGATATTTCCACCAGAAATTGAATTTGAACTAGGATTTGATATCTTTGTTGAACAAATCAGGAGAGTTTGATAAATAAATAAGAAATCTTAAGAATTGTGTAAATAGCATGGAAATGTAGAAACTATCATACTTACCTGATCCCACATGAACATATAAACTTTTCTAAAGTTTTGAAAGTAGTACAAAAGAGCTATTTCAAGTTTTGTATCTGCACGCCCAGCTCCATTCGATGAGGTAAGTCTGTAATCGACTCCCTGAGAAAGTTGCAAAATCCGTCTACTCAGACTAGCATCCAGGGATTCATCACCATCACCCATACTTACTGAGGACCAACTATGTCCCCCCACTATTGCCCCAATCATATATGTAAGCCATGTAAGTTGCCCCTCTAAAAGAAGAACTCGTTTCTGATGCTCCTGAGGAGCTGCACTAGTGCTAGATGCGCCCAAGTGAGAAACAACCTCTTGATATTGAGAAAGCAATGGATCCAATTTAGATAAAAGATGATCCGCCACAGGTTCATAATTAAATCGACAAATAATTGGTAAGCGATCAAGCTGCTCCCTTAAAGAACCTTCATCATCGAGCGGGTCGTCTAATGCTCCGTCACTCAGAAGCACAGTTTCAACAGAGCTTAACATACTATCAATATAACATTTCACAACTACGAGTGCTTGTTTTTCTAAAGCATGAGCATGACCCTGCGCACCAGTATCAGGTCTCACATAAGGTACAGCTCCAACTAAACGTCCCCAAAGAGCTAGAAGGTAATGAATGGAGTTCGTACTGTACTGCCAGTTTCTAATAGATTGGGTTGTAAAACCAGCTGCTAGTTCCAGCCATTCAATATATCCCTCAGTTTTTACCAATTCTCCCAATTGATAATTTCCTTTCAGCCTACCTAAGAGTCGACAAAATTGGTGATAATTATCTTGATGGCGAAGACCGGTCTGGTTTGACAATAGTTCACGAATGCCACCCAACAAACGATTTAGAAAAGCAGCTCTATCTTTGTCAGAAGGGAACAATGAACGCCGACAAGAACATAATAAAATTACTGCCTCCATAGCACGAGAGGAGCGAGGGGGTTCTGTATTAGCATAGAAATCAAAAAGTAGCTCAAGGGTGGAGGGTTCCTGAAGCACAGTTCTCCAGGATGTAGGTGCTTGTATGGTACCAATGTCTTCAGTTGATTCATCAGGGTTGGTTCCGATAAAGTCAAAATTCAGACATCGGACCGTAAGTGACAGAGCTAGCTCGCCCAGAGTAGCCTCTTGTCTAGGATCAGCAGCTAACGATATTCAATAAATATAATAGTGAACATGATTTTTTGTGTAACATCCATTTCAATTTAATGTTGAGAAATGAATCGAAGAATAAAGAATCATGAAAGGGTTAGAAATATTTTTAGAATGGATGATAGAATTCATCTCCGTGGCTTACTCACCAATAGCTCTCGTTTGAAGTTGCTTTAAAGTAGTCAAACCTAGTTGGAAAACTTTGAATAGACAAACATCGCGAAAGCTTACACTTGTCTTTCGATGCTGAGTTAATGTTCTCCCGACTGTTGGAATATTAAGCTCATCTACTAATTGGTTCAATATCTTAAGGCCTAAAATACAGTGATCCACTGTTGCCTGTAAGAATTTGGTGACATCATCCGCCAGCTCTCTATGGGTTTTGTCGTCAAACCAACCTAACTTAGTTATCCTGCAAACTAACTTGATCAGGGAAACGACAACAAAATCCTGAAGTGTAGGTCCCTGATTTGCCAAGTAGCTCAAAACATAGTTCCTAATATCGATACGTTGTGGAACGGTAAAGTTGTTCCAATGCGTGGTTATGAGTTTAGTTAAACTGTTGGAAGCCACAAGTCTGGCGTAGTGCGAATTGGAGTGGTCCAAAATGTACTGGCATTGTGGAATATAATCAGCACTGCTTTGCAAACTTAGCAGACGAGACTGAGCCTCTGTTCGAGAAACCTGTTCTCCGTCGATGTTGCTTGGTGCACCTGTATATAATGTCTCACAGAGAGATTCTACTTGTGCAAGTTGCTGGTTGTCCATTGTGCGATGCAATTTAGATGTCCAACTTTATGTTTAAAATTTAATGTGAATGAAAAGATTTATTCTCCTCTTTTGTCTTGACTTCGATGAGCTGAAAGTGCGAGGGTTTTAATTGCAACAATAATACACTCTACACCAACACAATGCGTTCAACGCGTTTGGAAGCTGAATGATCGAGAAACACTTGATAAAAATCCCACCACAAATGAAAGCCTTTCCAACTTAAGAGACTCCTTCGCAAATATTGGTTAAGAAATCGCTGGAGTGTTTATGTACTTTCTAGATGTTTGATATCAAAATGATCGGCGTTAGGGTTGGCTATAAGATGTCACTTGATTGGTGATTGGCGTTCTAATGAAATTCTAGGTATGAAAACCGCGCAGTTATGACAGCTTTTGGTTGTAAAAAATCACTCATGTGTTAGAGTAGGTCATGGAATACCACGAGCAAACCTAAGAAAACACCACACTAAAAATCGTTTGATGAATTGTTCAATAAAATCACACGTAGGATTCTTTTTTGTACGACAACTTTGCTACATATAGTTGTACTAACAAATGTACCGTAACAGAATATATGTGTTTATAAGAATCTATCCTAATTTTTCAGTAGAACGGTAGTATATATACAAATATTTTTAATTATGGCGATTTGAAATAGGTTATTTAATATATCATCTGCGTAAACATATGCGAAGAGTCTTGACCTAAGTAACATTTAGAAAAGTGTGCAAACACTTAAAAATCTTCATAAAGTAATAATAGCACATGTTTTTATTCTCTAGAAGCAATTTCTATTAATTAGGATATTTTAGTCATAAAAATATTTATTATGTCAACTCTAAACTATGAATTAGGCCGAGAAGCTATTAATTATATTGTAGTGAAGTAAAATCAATTGATGACGTAAAATAAATATGTTTCCTTATTTGGTTTGTCGAGATTCATAGGATGACACGATTTTAGATTGCTTTGACGTCATTAATACCTAATTAATGAAAAGATTGATGCTGTCCTGAAACAGCAGTTGCAAACTCTTTCGTAAAATCGATGCAACTTACGACATCGTGCTTCCGATGCCATCATCCTCTTCCAAACAAGAAATCCAAAAAAATATAATTCCGTACGATCTTCTACGCCGTCTCCAATTTATGCTTGCATTGCAATCTTGCCGTTTTTCTGAAGAAATGAATACGTCATTGCTATTTATTTGATGTGTTCAGATAAGATTGTGTTCCATGCAGATTGTCCTTCTTTTGACCAGATCCAAACACTTAATCGTAACACCACTTAAGAATTCCCGCATGGCACTTTGTCCAATGCATATGAAGATGCTTTCAAGTGGAAAGCAACGCCGTGAAAGTGTGGAGTATTTCAATTACTCATAAAGATTTAAGATTTTAGTAGTGAAGAACTAAAGAAGGAATGAAGGAAAGAATTGAGTAGAGAAGTCGTTGCACTTTGGAAATGGCATGATAAAAAAATTCTAAGCCAACAATCACTGAGTGTTCTAATTCTATCAATGGCATTTCATTTAAGCAATTAGTCCAAATGTTTTGAATTTTATCCATTTTCATTTGCAAGAATCCACCCGGATTATAAATGGAACTTTTTGTTGTTAACCAACTCTGCAATAAAAGAACAAAAAAAATGTAATTGAATAGGTCAAATCATGGAAATTAATACAATGGGTAAATGCGCATTTATAAACGCTATTTAATAATGTTCAAACGATATTGTATAATTTTCCTTGCATTATTGGTTTGCCCTCATCTCCTTTCGAAAGTTGTCTACAACGCACATGTTTCTTCCGTTAAAGAAACATGATGGCAAAAAGGATTGTTCGTTAGAATTCGATTTTGACACAGCACTGCTGTTTTTCTCAATAAATAATGAATCGAAATAAATTTTACATAACTAACAGCATGTAGCATTATACGTATAGATATATCAAAAAATCTTTGATAACTAAAGTGTCTAAGTGACGCTTCCAGACAGCGCGTTCTTCTATTAAAGAGGCGAAGAAAAGCACGAACAGTCCCAGATCAAACTTCTTCGTTTGAATCAATTTTAAGAAGAGTTCAATAGATCTAGACTACATCAAAACTTATAGTTGCGATTATTTAGCCATACTAAAGACTTGGTCTCAGGAATTTCGAAAAAATCAAGCTCTTAGTCTTTTTTTCAGCTTTTCGCGTCAACCAAAAAAGTCCTGTTCCAGAATTTTTCTGCCTTACTAAAAGAGGGTACCGAGTTTACAATAATCTTAAGGACGAATGATAAAGGGAATAATTGCCATTTAAATATCACATAAGATGGGTCAAGCTTCATCCGTCCTGGGCACTTCAACTGTTTCGGCCAATACTCCTACCTATCCTACAACAAATTCGAATGCCCATCAGCATATAAATGAGAATGGAGATGAACCACGGGATTATCGTCAGGCCACCAATACCTCTAGTATGACAGTATCACAGCCGAAAACTGTGACTACAACTGGAAAAAGAAACAGTCATAGAATTTCCCTTTTTGGCTCAGTTTCATTGATAGATATCATGACACCAACTCAAGCAGCTGAATTACTTGGGGAAAGTACTACTCGACGCATCATTCGAGCTTATCGAAGAACAATCATGTTATCGTTGTCTCATTCTCACTCAAATGCATCAAATTCTGTCAGATCTCGCCATTATAGCAATCAATCTAACTACAACGATGGATATTCAAGTGATGAATATGATCAAGATGAAAGTGAAGAGGAGGCTTTTGATTTGGACGATGTTATGGAACATTTCTTTCCATCTGAATCTAAGGATGTTGGCGAAATGGTAGAAACGGGTGGTAATAATATGCAAAATACATCGTTATCGTCAAGTAATCAAAACAGAAGCAATCCAAATTCAAATTGGTTGTCACCTCAATTTGGAATCGACAAAACATCTTTTCCAAAACTCATCCTTCCGCATCATGCGAATCCCCCTCTAGGCGTAATGGACTGTATATTTACGGCCCTGACCAAAAATTTTGTAAATCAAGCTCAACGATCCAGTGGTGCTTATGGAAACAACTCAAACACCATGGTTTCACCAGCATTACCTAGAATAAATTTACCGGATCTTATTATTTTTTTTGCTATTTTCCTCCATGGATCTTTGGAAGCAAAAGCTGCAATGACATTTCGAGTATATGATTCGTTTCAAAAACAGACAACAGTTTCAAGGGAAACACTAAATCGTTTTATAACAGCTGTGTATAGTAATGAATGTGCAGAAAGTCCTCAAACAAGAAAAATACTTGATACTTTGATGACTTCACAAATTAAAAATGCGTTGTCTAGTCCCAACCAGGTAGGAACAGGTGGTGTATTACAAAACCCTCAAAGGGAAGGTCAAATGCAACCAACAATACCATTACTGAAAGAATTGAATCTTTCACAATTTGTGAGAGGGATTCATCAAACCACATCATCTCCAAACAGTCATCATATGAAGAACGATGTTATTATAAATGATTCAGCTGAAAATTCAGTGGATGGACAAAACGAATATGATCAATTAGGTGGCAATCACTTACTCATATCATGGATCCAAAAATTATGTAAAGCAATGATTCCCGACGCATCGCGGATTGATAATCAATTATTGCTTTTATCAAAAGAATTCCCTCATGCAAAAACTTTTCACTCGTCTTCAACAACGAAAGATCATGTTTCTATGAATGCGGACCTAAAATCTCTGTACAAGAAATATAAAATGACAAGAATGATGCAATATGAATGTAAACGGAAATTTCATTCCATATGCAGCACTTATAATTCAAAAATATCAAAGTCATCTGTGACAATTCCTAGAAGACTATCACAATCAATATTTTCTGATGATGAAAATGAAACAACTGATGACGATTCAAAGTCTGCAACGGAGACACGAAATGAATTAGAGCAACGACCTCATCAAAAGCAGCAGCATCATAGCATAAATTTGGACGCGTTTTGTTGTGCTGTTTCTGACCCTAACCCTGAAATGGGATGGGGAGGATATCTGCCAAAATCTCTAGCACAACTCGTTTTTCAATGTGGAACTGAGCACTATCGAAGGTCGAACCACAAATTTCAAAGTGACGAATGGAGTCTATACGATGCTGTTTTATTTGCTTGTTTATCTTTGAGAGATCAAAGTGATGAAAACCTACTCAAATTTTGCTTCAATATGTTTTTATGTAAGAATGAAAGTGGCTATGATTTGGACTCGAAATCATCAGAAATATCTTTAGACAGGGCAGCGTTAGAGCAAGTTATCTTAGCGGTTTTGGAACATGATGCATTCAGAAGAGAAAGAGATAAATGTGCTATAGATGGAGCAAATGAAGTAGAAAATGCAGAGTCAAAGATGTGGTGGTACTTTAGTGAGAACAGGATCAGTGGAAATGATATGAAGAATCTGGATTTTCAAAAGAGAAAAAAATCCATATTAGTTGATTCTGGAACAGCTGCTTCACTTCAATTGATTCCAAAAGATTTCCAAGTACACGATAAAGCTATTTTTCTTGACGCATTGGTAGATTTTGCTCTAGATGGGGCCGGAGAAGAAGATGCAATGTCTTTTGAAGGATTTAAGAAATGGAATATAGGGACAAGTGCTTTGCGTTTTATTGTAATGGAGTTAAAACTCATTTCCGGAGTTGTTTTCGGCGTTCCACCAAGTGCTCCTGTCCAGGTGAGTTTTCAGTATTTATTGTAATTCCATGATGCAAAGTAAAAGGTGAAAATTGATTTTGAAGTTTCCTACATTAAAAAATAATATAAGGAGTTTATTCTTATCGAAGAGATAAGGCAAAGATTCAAACGAAGGCATCCTTTATCACAAACAATGCGACGAGGTGGTGACGGAACAATTTGGTACATCTTGTCAATGACATGGTGGAAGAGATGGTTAGAGTACTCATCACCTGCTATGAGGTTAGTGTAGAAAAAAGAGACAAAGTTATTTCTTTGGTAACTCAATTTCTGAACTCGTATTTGTTACTTCTTTTTAGACAAACTCAAAAAAATCGTGGCGTCCAACAGGCTTCACAACGAGGAAATGTCAAACATATTCCAGGTCGACCTGTTGCAACAACGCTATCATCTCCTGGAGAGATCGACAATAATGCCCTTCTTGTTCAAGGTAGCTTGGCTATGAGAAGAAACATTTCCTTTAAAACTGATTTCGAGGTAAGTGCATTCAAGAATGTCAAAAGTGCGAAGGCAATCCGGATACTCATTATTTTTCTCTTTCTTTCAGCTGGTTCCCCCACTTGTATGGCAAGCTCTTCAAGCTTGGCATGATGGAGGACCTCCAATTCACCGTTCTGTTACGTATACCAAAAGTTCAAATAATGCAAATAAAGGTGCTTCTGTGGCGGAAGCAGAGATAGAGCTCTATCCATTTTTTCTCACTATCGCACTTGCTGATAAAAAATCTGGACAACCACGTCCATTTCAACAATGTGTTCCTGTAAGTAAGTTCAAACCAGTACACATACTTGTTACTGATCTTTGTAGATCATTACAATACGAAACAGAGAACATTAAAGAAAACGCAAGATTGTGGATGATTGATAATACAGACGATGGGGTTGAAGAAGCACATGTGTTGGATTTGGAGCATTCTCTGAGGGATCAAAATGTGAAGAAAGTCATGTTTGATGGAAGTATATTAATGTTGATACTTGAATTGAAAAATGAGAAGGGAGAATGGCCAAGAGGAGAAATAAGCACAAGCATTGAGACTGGTGAAGAAAGCGACAACGAAGAAAAAAATGAAAGTACAAAAGTAGGAGATGGAATAGTTGGCTTATACAATATGGGCAATACTTGTTATTTAAATTCATCCATCCAATGTCTTTCCCATACGCCATTACTCCGTCAATACTTCACTTCTAAAGCATATTTAAAGGATATCAATACAACAAATATATTTGGGCATCAAGGGCGCCTCGCTCAAGTTAGTGCAGTTTTAATCAACCAATTGTGGAAACCGCATGGTAATGCAAGATCAAGGATTTCATTAACTACTAGTTATAACAGCTCAAATGCACCGCTGCCATGTCCTTCTTTAACCCCAAAATCTTTCAAAGAAGCCATAGGAAAGTTTAATGACCATTTTGCAGGCAATGAACAACATGATGCGCAAGAGCTTCTTTCGTATCTTCTTGGTGGACTAAGTGAGGATCTCAATAGAATTGAAAGCAAGCCATATATTGAGCAACCAGATTCAGATGGAAGACCAGACAAAGAACTTGCTGATATTTGGTGGAGAAATCATCTCCTCCGTGAAATGTCGATTATTGTTGCTCTTTTTACGGGTCAGTATAAATCGCTTTTGACATGCAAAGCATGTCGCTATGAAAGCGCTCGTTTTGAGCCCTTTATGTACTTGCAACTTCCTTTGCCTGAAGATGATTTGGTCACTGCGTCCTTGGTATTGTTTCCTCTCAAAAATAGCAATAGTGTCATGAAATATTCAGTAAGGGTCAGGCAAGACGGGAGTGTCAGGGATGTACTATTAGAGTTATCCAAGATGATGCATAATGAAGAGATAGATAAGAGAATAGATGGCAGTGATAGTAATGTTACAAGTAAATCGGACAGTGAAGAAGAGCTTAGTTTTGATGACGACGACTCGCAACCTTCATTTGAAAAAAGCGAATCTGATGATAGTGGCTCCAACGAAAGTCTGGATAACCAAAAAGGTATAGCAATGGCCGAGAATATGGCTGTTGCAGAAGTTCGAGATTGCCATGTTCGATCAATTACTCCCGTAAGTTCTTTTTCTCGTTAAATTTTACCAAATATCGTCACCTCATATTGTCGAATTCAAAAAATTTTCAGCCTACGCGTGCTCTATCAGAATTACAATCACGAGATACTGGTGAAATGCCCCTTCTATTTGTTTATGAGTTGGAAAAAATTCAACTAAAAGTAAACTTATCTACAGTCACATCGGAAGGCAAGAGAGAATCTCACATTTCATCTCCAAATATTGAACAGAGGGAAAATATAGATCCCAAAGAACAATCACAAGATCAATCGTCTGAACAATCTCATAAGGAGCAAGACATCACAGAGCCTGAGCGTCCAGTTGAAAGCAATCACATTTTTCCTCATTCAAAGCCTGCATATATTGCTATTGCCCAAAGGAAACTTGAGCTCTTACCTCATCCATTTTTGCATCACTTTTATCTCAGAACTTTTGATACTCCTTTATTGCTCCGCATTTCCGAGTTAGAATGTTATACTGGCAAAGATCTATACGAATTGGTTGCAAGGAGAATTTCACGATATACTCCTAGCGGCTCTATTTATGATTTACTGGAGCTTGCGCACAAAAGAAGCAAGCTGGAACATAAGAGTGATCAAACTAGCGCATCTATTGGGGGAAACAATGAGAGTGACTTTGCAATGCGAAACTCAGAAGACTTTGCTAGAGTATACGGAGATCGGCGGAAAAAGAGGCAACAGACCGTCTTGGACATGGAAACAGTCTCCGGTGGTCCAATTCCGCGTTTTGGTTTCCGTCTTCGCATTACTTCCCGCGATTGTAAACGATGTTCATTGTGCCCTTGGTTCGAATGTTGTATTGGCTGTGTAATACCCGATGATGATTATCCTACAATTGTTAAGGATGGTGATAGCATAAGTTTAGATTGGCATGTACAAGTTTACAACTCTTATTTTAACGAGCAGCAAAAGGATGAAAAGACATCTCGAAACCTAGATCCAAATGATTACATAAAGAACCAAAGTCAAGTCCTTGAGAGTATAGAAAGCCATGTTTCATGCAAAGATAATGCTTTTGGAGGAGGTAGTATTACTTTAGAAGAATGTCTCGACGCGTTCGCAAAAGAAGAGAGGATTCCTGAGGTTAGTTTGATATTCATATATTTTTATCCTTCAATACAATGCGTATTCTCAATATCTTCATGACTTTTGTTGTTAAACAGGCTTACTGTTCTAAATGTAAGGACTTTCGTGTATCAACGAAAAAAATGAGTCTATGGCGACTCCCTCCAGTCATGATAATTCATTTGAAAAGATTTCAATTTACTCAACACATGAAAAGAAAGTTGAGAAATCTCGTTGTATTCCCAACAGAAGGCTTGGATTTTTCTCGAATCATTGCTTCTGATGATAATGAAAACAACTTGAAAGGGGATAAATCCGATGCGAAGGAAAATGCAGGTTCTGATGTTGATGGAAACAATGAGCTAAACGATGAAACACCAAATGAAAAAACAGATTTTTCATCAACAGAGGACGGTCGTTCAGAATCGCTTTATGATCTTTATGGAGTTGTCCATCACCAAGGGGCTCTTTCTACTGGACATTATGTAGCTAGTTTGCGTTCTGAAATAGATGGGAAATGGCGATTATTTAATGATGCTTTAGTTTATGAGCTTACTAGTAAAGAAGTCGTAGATTCGTCCGCTTACATCCTATTCTATGTAAGAAGGGATGCAAAATCGGCAGAATTGAATGATTTCTGGGATACGAGTTCTAGGGATGGAGAAGGTCTTACTGAGGAGCAAATAGACAAACTCACAAAACAGCGTGAACGTTGCCACATCTGCTAATCGGAATATCATAAGAATTTCATGCGAGATCAATTGTAATCAGTAAAACATAATTTCCAGTTGCTGCTATTCAAAAAGACTGCTCCTGTCTTCTCCTTTTTTGTATTCGAAACTTATTGGGTGCACAAAACATGTGTTACAACAGGAAAATCATATAATAATAGCAAATGTAATTGTTTTCAAACCTTTATTTTTCTTATCTTTCAATTGTACTCTCTTTTTTGTACTACAGGTCACTAAGTGGAACAACGTGGGCAAATCTTGGGCCATCAGCAATGAAGTAAAAGATCTAAATTCATAGCAGTTGTCTAGAGAGAACATTAAGATAATCTGGGAGTGAAAAGGTAAATCTGCTTCACTCTATAACCACATCAAACTTTAAAATCTCTTTCTTCTCAAATTTAAAAGCATTGAAATTGATGGATACCATATGATGAAAAAAATCTTACAAGTTGTGTTTCTTGTGGTATTCAATTTGTCACTCCAAATAAATTATCGAATCTGCTGGGCATTTTGCGTTCATACTTTGCCTTGCAAGTCGAGCATAAGTAATAAATGTGACGGTTCGGCCCAAACATCGAAGATTAATCCCTTTGATAAAAAAAAGCTCCAATCGCGTAAATATTCCCTGGGAACAAGACCCTACCGACCTATTGGACTGTTTGGTAGCGTTTCTCCTAAAAGTGACACAAAGTCTTCAACTCCTCGACCAAAGAAGAAAAGCAATCCATCTAAAACATCAAAGGTAGGAGGGACAAGAACAAAAGGAAAGAAAATCAATGATTCTGACGAAAAAACCCTTTATTGGAAAAAGGACACGGATGAAATTATTCAGACCACAAAACCTATTGATCCAAAAATAGTAAATGATTGTACAACTTATAAAAGAAAACTGAAACTAACTGTACATGGTAAGCCAATTCCCCTCAGAAGGCATCGCACTGGTAGAGGCTTCATGTATAACCCATCTGCTAAAGCACAACGAGCTTTCCAAGAAGTTGTAAAGTCAATTTTATTGCTTGATCCAGTGGAGGAAGTACAAGAAACTTTCTTTGATGAGGACGACTTTCTAGTGATAAATCTTGTTTTTAAGATGCGCAGACCCCGTAAACATTTTATAGGCAACAAAGCTGGACCTGGTCGACTGCGTGAAAGTGCAGAAAAAAAGTTGTTCACAGGCAGAGTAGATGTGGATAACTTAGCGAAGTTTGTACTCGATTCGTTGAATGAATTAGTGTATCCAGATGATAGACAGGTTGTATCTCTTCACGCGATTAAAGTGTATGATTGCGATGACGACTGTGAGGGTTCAACAGAAATATCGATACAATCCATAAATGATCAAGATATGGAGGAATTACTAATGAAACAAAGTGAAGCATTCAAATTGTAAACGAAACCATAGAATATTGCTTAATAATAGAAGTTAAATTTTTACATCGTTGATTTTATGTCAATTTGTAATGGTATTGAGAATAAAGTGGATTCACAAAAAGTAAACAAACAGATTGAAGACAAAATCAGTTGGTAAACTGTTGTCATCTATATATTTTAAATAAAGTAACTGATGGGATGGGTGCAAGATAGAAGGCCATGATTTCACATCGTTTAAGATTTAAATTTTTTTACAAGACTTCCATACGTACTAATGATAATGATAGCATTTGAGAGAACATCGTTACAATTCGATTTGTTTTCACACGTTATGATATGAATCTCGCAATGCTTATACAAAATTATGTTATCTCACAAATTTTCTCATTTGACATAAACTTATAAATTGTGCAATATCTTTCATCAAATCCTATCAGAAATTGCGTTTCATTAAATCAAAGTTATCTATTCTCGCAAATACTTTCCTAATCTTCAAGTATGAGTGAAAGCAAACAACAGAATTTTTCCGATTCAACCGATTTGATTGAAAGGTGCCCAATTCCTCCTCTTATTATATCCCGGAAAGAAAACTCAAACATGATACAGATATCATCTCCAATTCAAAGCGTCTGGCGAGGGAAACTATGGTCGACTATGAAATTCAAGATCAAAGTTGACAAATATTTTCTTCAAAGAAGTAAAGATAGTTGTCCTCTCTACATTCTCGCTGCCTCAATTCAAGACGGAATGTCAGGAAAATTATTTTACCCGTCAGTAAATAGTTTCAGTCTCAGCTTCAGCTCGAACAAAATTCGCGAAACTACCCAAGCGATAGTTACAATGAATCCATACAACGAAGTTGAGTTAAACATCCATCAAGACATGTTTGAAGATGGGCATACTTTCTATCTCTTATTAGAAGCTATACCCCGAATGAAAGATAAACATATGAGCCCAATCATTTTTGGTCGATCGCAAATGATTTCGTGAGTAAATTTTGAAAGCAAGAAACGGAATAATTCTTGAAATCGTCACTAAATTGTTATGCAAATGCTTTTTGTGCAACACTGTATAGGGTCACAAATTATGCATTGGTTATTGAAGAGTGCTTTTCCCGAAATCAATACGTTTCAAGAATGAATGGATACGATTTCGCATGGTATAGCAAATGTGGAGGGGAAAACTCAGGACTAGATGTTACGATCTCCATTAAAAACGAGCATGGTGTCATCATTAATTCAACTCAAAATCTGCAACTAATTACGGAGTTAGTGTATTCGGACGGATCGCCAACACCATTTATGCCACTATCGCCGTTAAAAGAACGTAAAAAAACTTGTTTGAGCAATAAACCATTATATCGACCCCTTAGACCAGAGCCTGTCCTAGGACCAAATCTTGCGTTGGTTCCTTTCTGCTTTAGAATCGAAGAGGTATCGTTCCATCATACTGGGCATACAGGATTCAAACTCAAAGTTTCCAGTTCGAGAAATTCGCCGATGATGGTGCATCCCGGAGTCCTAACAGAGAATATAATCGTTCTTTCAAAGCCTAAACAAGACGCTAAATCAGGCATTTCTTGCTACCCTATGACTCCAATTACATCTTCTTCCAGAAATTTCCCAGCTCTACAAAATTGTTTCATCGATAACGAATCAAATGCTTTCATTGCTATTGATACGCTCATTAGTGGGCTTCGTAACAAAGACGGTCATTGCATCTGTTGCTGCAAGAAAATTCTTGATGATTTCTTTGAAACACGTTTCCACGCAGAATCTTGTCATTTGGTAACAAACTTGTTTCCTTTCATTAAGAAAACCGAAATAGACCTTCAAGCAAAAACTCAAAAAAAGAAAAAACGTCACCAAGGGAGAAAAATCCGAACTTCAACAACAATCACTCCAAGTAAACGAACGTTTGAAGACATTGATATGAAAGTTAAGGTGGTGAAAAGCACCCCAAAACCAACAAAGTTTTGTGGAAATAATGTGAAAACCGAAGATATCACAGAAAATAGTAGTTCAATAGCTACTACTCCAAAAACGTCAAATCTCAATAGTGATGACCCAAAATTCAAGAGTATGGGAAGTCCAATTCAAAACGGCGAAGCACGATTCCGTTGTACGAAAATACCCATTACTGAAACTTTTAAAGTGTCACCAATTCGATCCGGTAAAATGTATCAAAATTCTGTTAGTAATAGGAGGCATGAAGATGGAAGCAACAGACATGAACTTCTATACGAATCCTATTCACGCTGGGGAACAAGTACTCCATGGCCTAAAAGAATCAAGGTCGAACATGGTGCTTCCTCCATTCGAGCTTTGCCGTCTCTGCATGGTAATAAATCAACTTTTGGGGTTGGAAACAACAAGAATCTAGACTTTGCAAATATGTTCGAGGGATCTACCGTTTCGAGTAAGCTAAGTCCCCAAGAGTCAATCGGTTCTATTTCACTCAATTTGGCAAAATCAGTTACATTTGATGAGAACATAGCTTCCACTGCTCTCTCATTAGATTCTGACATTCGATTTGAACTTCCACGAAAAAATGCTTCAAGCTCAACATCCAGCAATCATTGGCCAAAAGAAATCAAGGAGGAGAACAGTTCTCTAGTTTCATCAAAAGACACTACGCCACCTCCAAATAAATCGACATTAAAGATCATTAGCCATAAGAATTTAGACTTTGGAAATATGTTTGACGGGTCAACAGTTTCAAGTAAGCTTAGCCCACAAGAATCAATCTGTTCCATGTCTCTCAATCTGACTAAATCTGTTACATTTGAGAAGAATTTAGTTTCAGAAGGGCTTTCGTTAGATGCTGATGTCAGTCCACTGTTCGGACGCACATCAGTTGGTAAAGAAAGGTAGATAGATTGAAAGTCATGTTCTTAAAGAGGTGTTGTGATTTTCATCCCAACTGTATTTGAACCTAGAAAACTTTGCGATGTAACAATATTGTTGATTCCATATTTATGAAGTAAAAGATGAGGCAAAATCTACGCTTGTGGTTATGTGAAACCAATTGACATCATTCAAATAAATACGAAGTAGGTAATTGACCCTAAATATTAGGAAAAAGTATGGTTTGTCTCAATCTAACCTAACGTCTTCGTATTGATATGAATATGTCACAACTTGATCGTTATTTAGTTAGTTTTCAAAAGATGCACTTGTTTCATACATTCTCTTAATGAAAAATCTTTTATTTACGTACTTATTTATCAATGTGACTTCAGCTGTTTAATTATTGATTCTTGTAAAAATGATACACATGTTATATTATCACGAGTAATGCAATCATGATTTTTGATTAATGGTTTTGTAAGATTATAGCTGCTTTAAAAGTTCTAAGTTTCAGGTCTTGCAAATTGAACATGTCAGTTACTTAGATTTGACTTAGAAAGTTCGTTATTTCGTAATAAATTAAATCTTATCCCATAATATATTTGAAAGCTCATTATTGCAAAAAGAAATTCACAAAAACTGCAAAACTGCAAAGAAAGAGAGGGGCCAGTGCATTTATTGAATAAAAAATCATCTGATAATATGAAATCTCTTCTCAAGTTTCTTCTGATTTTACAAATTATATCAATTTTCTGCGAAGCATCAAATAAAGTTAGTGATATCAAATTAATATCTCCAACATTGAGAAGGACAAAACAATCGTTTGTGGTGCTGAAGCAAAATGCACGAGATAAACAAAAGTCAAACGAAAAGAAAAATCAAAAGAATGGTACAGCAGGAGATAATATGGATGCTGGTAAAGACGCGAGCTCTTCTGAAGCTGACGAGTCTTTTCTTCACGTCTATAAAATCATGCCTGTAACTAAATCCACTACTTCAGTGACTACAACAACAATTGGCCATTCTGAAGCATTCGAAAAAATGAAGGAGATCCATTCACCTTCCTTCATGCCTTCAATCAGCCCTTCTCCTTCCCCATCAACATTACTTAGAACTTCTGAACAATTTATTGAAAAACAAGATGCTGTTGTTAAAGGTAAATACAATAAGTTTGATACATGAATATTCAATACCTTAGACTTCCTTCATTCACAGATGATCCATTTGATATTGATATAAAGAACAATCTACTTCTGCACCTTCATTTGGATTCAATACCATGTCTGAATCTAGTGTAGAAAGTCCAACAAATACCCAAAAAGAGAAAGTACATAATCAAAATGTTGAAGAAGTCTCTCACGGTACGATATTATTTTTTTTTCATTTACATTTTCATTCAATTAATGAATCGACAACTAATTCATCATGTATATTGCCTCTCGAAATCTCAGTGCCAGGTTCCGAGCTCTCGTTGCCTCTTACCTCTTTTACGATATTCATTACAACGAAAACGTCAAATTCTGATGCAACAACATTTGATACTACCTCTTTTTACACTGCCACGAGAAACCACTTAATATCTATATTTGAAGAAAATCTTCCAGAAAAGTATAAATTCCATAATATTTATATCGATATGGAAGCAAATGAATTACAACAAGTGGAACGAAATAATAGATCTGGATCTAAATTTAAGGAAACATCGAAATTTGTTGAGGAAGACAAACAAATAAATCATATTTGTGATTTTCAATCCAAAGTAGAAATTATAGATACTTCCAAATCAAAGTCAAAAGATATCCTCAGGAACTTTGACTACCTTATCTTTCAAGCGTTTGAAGGTGAAAACGAGTCAAGAAATTTTTTTCAAGTACTTACAACAGACTTAAACTTGAATGTGATAAATATGAAAGTGCTGATTGATTCTCCGAGAGATCAAAACATACAAACAAACAGTTTGCTCAAAACTAAAACTAAATCTTCAGGAAAGAGGGAAAGGCACATTTTTTGGAAGACTTCTGTTATTGCAATTGCATGTATCGTTAGTTTTTCAATTATGGTTTCTCTACTTTTATCATATAAAAAAGCAAAAGAAAACAAACAAATAGAAAAGAATTGGAGATATGATGCAACAAAAGAAGCCGCTATATATGGAAAGCATGCAAATATTTCTCATGTGACATCCACCGAAGCAATGGATTTAGGAATACCCATTGGGAATTATGAAGTTAAAAAAGAAGTAAAGGTTTCTGAAAACAAAAGCAAAACATCGAAAAGTTCTACTTTTCTTCAATTTGTTCCACAAGACCTTCCCAAAAAGAGTCTTTTGGATGAAACTCAATCAGATGTGCCTTTATCAGATGATCCATATGAATCAAGTTTAGTTCATACATTTGACAATGTCTTCGACTTGATAACAAGCTCGATGAAAAATTTTCTGGACAAGGAAATTGTGTAAATTCACTGGATGTACAGCTGTGTACCTTTTGAAACTCATTCGGTATTTCATATACTTTATTTGTCGATTTTGTGACATGCCATCTGCTGTAAATTATTTCAAAAGCCTTAAGGATTTTTGTGGAGCGGGATGCAAATTTCATGTTGATTCCATGTAATTTAAAAATAAAATAAAAATTGCCATCGTGTCAAATGATTTGTGAAAGATTTATGCCTTGTTCACCTTGTTGGGTTCAGTTGTAGCAGCTGGAACCAAAACTGCTTGGAGAATAAATTGGAGTACTATTCAAATTTAACTCTTATCATTTGGATCAAAGTGGAATGCTGTCGTCAAAGTAAACACACCTATAAAATACATGGCAGCTGATTTACAGGTAAGTTTAATTTCTATGCATGCTTTAATTTCATCATTCTAATCATGTATAGAGAATAAAATATTGGCTCGTAATATAACTTCATAATACGAATAAAAGATCATTCAATAAGCCAACAAAAATATGTCAACACATTGAACAGTAGTACATTGCAACGCCGTGTTCAGTTCATTTCAGGTAAAATATGACAGAAATTTAGTTTAACGTTTTTTGCCTCCCTTGAATTGCTTAACAGCCTTTTGTGCGGGTCCACCAGAACGTCCTCCTGAAGATTTCTTACTCTTGCCTGCCTTAGACTTAGCCTTGGCCTCCTTCATTGCAGCCTCCCTTTGTGCAGTCCTGTATTCTGGTTTTTGTGAAGCTCTCTTCTTGATTTCCTCAAGTGAGATACCTACAACAGCACGAGCAATTTTGGTGGTACGACGGGTACGTTTCTTGGCAGTGGTCTCTGCAAGTCCCTTCTTGTGTAACCTACGCCATGCTTGAGTCCATACAAGTTTTGCTGGTTTTTTACGTTGAAGGGTAAGAGACTTAGCCTTTGAGGATCCAAGGAAAATTGGCTTGGAATCCCTACGGATCATGAGGAGACCGTTTCCGGGGTAGATACGGTACTCAGAAAGAGCACATAATTCAGCTATTTCGTAATGAAGAGATTGAAAACGGAACAAAAAGTGGATCGGTTAAAGACATGCCAGACGATCTATGCGGTGACTGGTCTATGATATGATGTATTACTCACTGGCGATAACCATTTTTTACAAGTGCTATTTGGAGAAATTGGTGCTGCGGCTTGTAGATCAGGGTCGGATGAGAGGGGAAGGGTCCTTCTACACCAAAGTTACCAATTTTTCTTTTACTTAGAACGACTTTCGAATGCTTACAATGCACGTAAGCTCCATAGGAATGATTTGCTAGAAGTGAATACTTCAATGTACGGCAGCTATCGCACCGTGAAAAAGCTAAATTTTTCTAAATTGTAGTTTTAGTAAGAAAAATCATCTAAGTAATTACGTTAGTTGAAATGCAGTAAAGCGTAAGTGGTAACGAAATATTATCAATTTTATAAAAAAAGTTGGGGTGTCGATTGTGACAAAGTGAGTCAAACCAGCAAAAAGGGTGATATTCTAAGTTTTCCTAACCAAGAATGGTCGGTCTCAACAATTTCAGCAACATTTTTGGTATATTCCTACTAACTGTTTCTTCAAGACTATCCAATGCGCTCCACGGCCCGCTTAATGTTGGCATCATTTCAAAAGCTTCCCCAATTAACTTAAGCCAAGAACATTTTCCAGCGCGATTTGTAAACCCATGGCAACCAAAAGGAATATTCAGAATGCAAAATAAGGAGATTGTAACTTCTTGTACTAAAGTAAATCAAAAAGGATCCATGTTCCATACAACTCATCTAAAAAATAGCGGAAATGATTTTAATGAAAATGAAGATTTGAATTCAAGTAGAATGGCTGAATCAGATCAAGCTTTACTTGGTATATTAGGTACTTTTGCGGGTTTGGTAACATTATATTCTGAATTCACATTAAAGTCAACTGGATGCGGTCTTCCAGCGGGACCTTATGGCTTGGTTGGAGCGGTGGAAGGCATAAGCTATCTAACAATTGTGGGTATTGCAGGTTTAGCAGCTTACACTAAATTTGAGACAGTACGTTACTTGACATTTTTCGGTTTATTTTACATTTTTATGATTATCGCACAAACGTTGAGTCTTCTCTTTTTCTTTGAATTGGGATCTTTGCATTTGGAATAGGGAAATGGACTACCAGATGGTCCCGTAGGGTTACTTGGGTTGGCACAGAAGCTATCGTTTTTGTGTGTATCTGCTGGATTATTAGTCCTTGGTTTTCAAATCGTGGAGTATGGATACATCCCTAATGCTGTACCTATGGAGGGAGGTATGTGCCAATAAAAATCTGAAAATATGTTCACTTTAAAGAGTTCGTTATGATAGGCAGAGAACGAATTTTATATTTCGTCTGTCATGACATATAATGAATGGAAACTATTTGATACCTCTTTTGTACTACAAATGGACCTTTTCATATAGTACTAAATTCGCTTTCATTCAAGAATCGATAGCGATACACTTTGCTGCTGTATTACGAGTTTTTCGTAGATGTATATTGTATTCGGAATAATTGATATTCACTCTCGGAGAATTTCAAGGAAAGCGCTAATCATCAGACAAGAAATAAACGAGATAACAATGAAGAAACTCTGTAATTTGACGTTGTTTAGGGAATTTGTGGTTGTCCACTTTCAATAGATATACTAAATAGTCTTCTTGAGCATCCATGAAAACATTTTTTTCATTAATTCTATATTAAGCATCGTAACGTGCCATCTTTAAAATAGAGATTTAGAATCCCATCTTTACTTATGAAGAGGTGAATTGACGTAAATGGATTTGTGTGCTTGTGTCTGTCAAATTGAATCGTTCTCAGCCATGATGAAATCGAGTAAGGAAAGTAATCTCAGTCGTGCTTGGTGTGACAACGACTGTCTAACTTCCCTAAATGAAAGGTCACATATTGATTCCGTAGCATATTCTTATAGCCAACTGCTGTCATAACTTATCAAAAATACTGTTTTAAGGTTATCTTTTCATAGTTACCTTACGCTATATCTTGTGTAATTACGATATGTGCTCGACCGTAGAAAAATTATTTATGTAGCAGTTTTGCTGTTTTCCTTCAAATTCAAAAACTGTTCTGCTCACATATTCGTTACGTATTCGTTACAAACACAGTGTAATTGTTTTAAGAGACTATAATTATTTTAGCAAACTTATTCATGTGGGACAGAAAAAATGTGCTACATGATTTCGATCGGGCTAAAGAAATTTTCCAGGGGGAAAATGTGTCACCAGTATTAATCGGATTCCCTGATGATTCTGATTATATTTGTGAGTCAATAGGTGCTGTAGGAGAATCCTGGAAAATTAATCGGGGAATAAAGGACACTTTCCTAGGCCAGACAAAAAAAATGGTCGAGGAAACTATTGACCTCGCATTCCAGCACCCAGTGGGGTCAGTAAAATTACAGAAAAACTTCACAACCAAGAAGCAAGAGAAGCTTCAGGAAACTCAACTACGAATTGACACAACATGCCCTCCTTCCCAGGAATTCACCATAGTTTCTCCATCTCCCGTAGCAATTCCTTTTAAACATTCTTTATCCAATACGTCCTCCTTAAAGTCACATTCTCAAGACGAATCATCTTACGCTTTTCCAACTTCTTCTTCAGAATCGTCTTTAAATACACCCACTGACGTGACGAAACGTCTTCACTTCACAATCGCAGAGTTGATGCAACAAAATCAAACTCTGCACAATAAACTTGCATGCTTCAAAGTTTCATCAACGTGCAGCGAAGAGACAAATGAAACTTTTATTGAGAATAAAAAATGCGAAGTGCTTCGCTGCTTTTCTGTTGATACCGAAGAAATGACAAGTAATTTATACAATAAGGAGAAAATGAACAATTCAGAGAACGAAATCATAAGTATAGAGGAACTAGATAATTTGCTGGATGAGAAAGATTCAAAAATCTTTGAATTGCAAATGCACATACAAAAACAGCAGAGTACATTACATGAACAACAAAAGTACTTTGATTTAGAGAAAGAGCAAATGGAGAGCCAGATGAACGGGCGAATCAGCGAAATACGAGAAGGTGCTCTATCAGTCCTATTGAACACAAAAAATCAAGTATATGAGCTTTTGAAAGAAGTTGAAGAATACAAGATAAGATGCATGAAATTAGAATCTAACAAGACCGAAAGAATTTCCCCTGGCATGCATACATTTGACTTATTTGAAAAGGAAATGAGCACAAATTGTACTGCAAATATAATGCATACAATGCAAGTACATTTGAATGATGATGATCAATCCAATGAAATGTTGATGGATGATGATTTTGGAGAAAATATGTCCTCGCCAGATACAAAAAATAAGCTGCAAAATAACCAATACCAAGCTTCCGAAGCCTTTCCAAACGATGCACAATGCAAGAAACGCAATGGCAAGAAAATTCGTGTTTCATACCCAAAGTCGGGGAAAATCAATGAGACTAATGAGGAGAACCGCGATCTCTGTGACATACGAGATGGCAGTGAAGAAAAATTAAGCTCGCATGAAAAGAATGATATGCAGCAAGATTCAAGTGATGACATTTTGAAGAATGATGATTTTGGAGAATTTATGACCTCGCCGAATACAAAAACAATGGTGCAAAATAACCATTACAAAATTGATGAAGACTTCAAAAATAATTCGAAGAGCAAGCAGCGTGATGAGAAGAAAAATCGTATTTCGGTAATAAGGCCAGCAATCAATAAGACAGTTGAAGGGAGTCGTGACATCTTGGAAATACGAAATAAATGCAGTAGAGAAAGAAGGAGCTCCGACAAAAGAAATAAAATACAGCAAGGTTTGATCGATGATGATCAATCCAATGAAATGTTGATGGATGATGATATTGGAGAAAATATGTCCTCGCCAGATACAAAAAATAAGCTGCAAAATAACCAATACCAAGCTTCCGAAGCCTTTCCAAACGATGCACAATGCAAGAAACGCAATGGCAAGAAAATTCGTGTTTCATACCCAAAGTCGGGGAAAATCAATGAGACTAATGAGGAGAACCGCGATCTCTGTGACATACGAGATGGCAGTGAAGAAAAATTAAGCTCGCATGAAAAGAATGATATGCAGCAAGATTCAAGTGATGACATTTTGAAGAATGATGATTTTGGAGAATTTATGACCTCGCCGAATACAAAAACAATGGTGCAAAATAACCATTACAAAATTGATGAAGACTTCAAAAATAATTCGAAGAGCAAGCAGCGTGATGAGAAGAAAAATCGTATTTCGGTAATAAGGCCAGCAATCAATAAGACAGTTGAAGGGAGTCGTGACATCTTGGAAATACGAAATAAATGTAGTGGAGAAAGAAGGAGCTCCGACAAAAGAAATAAAATACAGCAAGGTTTGATCGATGATGATCAATTCAATGAAATGTTGATGGATGATGATATTGAAGAATATACATCCCTACCAGATACAAAAAATAAGCTGCAAAACAATAATGACTTGAAAAATGATCCGCAATCCCAGCAACAGAATGGCAAGAACATTCGTGTTTTATTTACAAAGGAAGGGGGCCGTGATCTCAGTAATATACGAGATGGCAGTGAAGAAAATATGAACTCTTATGTCGCTCGTAATGTTAAAGATTCGGGGAAAATATGCTCAAACGTTTGCAATGTCAGAGGCGCTTTGAAACAGTACGATAAATCTATTAGCAACGATACTAATGCAGTTACCGAAGACCTTAAAAAATATGCACACTTTGCAAAGCAAGCTAAAAAGAAAAGTTGCGCTCCATCCTCAAAACCAGAAATCAATGAGATAGAACAACTAAGTTATGATCTCTTTGACAAAGGAGATTGTAAGGATTTAGAAATTAAAAAAGCAACGTCAAATATTTACGAAAACAGAAGCACCTTGAAACAAGACAAATCTATTAGTATGGATGATATAACAGTGGCAAAGTTATTGGAAGAATGCAATAAATTCAAGGAAGAGAACTATTTTTGTCAGTTAAAGATAGCAAAATTAGAAGATGAAAATACTGAGTGTTTGGAACGTCTTGCCTGCATTGGAACAGAATTATCCGCAAAAGGCAAGTACAAATGGAGAAAGAAGTCACAACGCAAAAAATTACTGGCTGTTGCCAAAGCAGCAGGTGATCTTGAAAGTATCCGCAAAATAGAAGAGGCAAATGAAACAGATTCTTTAACAAATCACACTGGACATTCTGGTTCAGAATCAAATAGACCGGTACTGAAAAAGATTACAATACCCAAACCGTATCCAGGCGTAAGCAAGGTTGCAGAAACAAGTCAAAAATGCACAGAAGTAGATTCTTTATTAACAGATGATAGAGAATTTTTAAATTTAAAGGAAGTGACATATTCACCAGCTGGAAAGAGGAAAAAAAAGACAAAAATCTTCCGGAGAGGAAAGCGTGCAGGAAAGAAGAAATCTCACTAGTTTACAGGTTTCAAAGAGATCTTTGATGAATTGTCACGAAATATTCGATTCGTGCAAAAAAATGAGATAGAGTAATAGAGAGGTGTCTATAATGCACTCTATTACTGTAATGTTATGGTTGTGCCAAATAAAGTATGAACAGCCTGTAAAAGTAATAAAATATATACAGATAATAGGAATAAAATTTGATGTAGTGTCATTTTAGGTTTCCTTAATAGCCAAAGATAAGGCAACTGACCTCAACCTCAGAGCTTCAGCGACGCTTTGTTCAGCATTCAATACAAATGTTAAATCTCCATTTTTGCTCAATTCACTAAATTCAATGATCATACTACGTAGATCTTTTGCGTTGCCTTCAAATAATTCTCCATTCAAATGTGTGACAACATCACCAGACTGTGCGCCTTGTTTACCTGCTTCACCCTTTACCTTTGTTATCAATACTCTGTTAATAGGCTTTGAAATTGTGGATGTTGCATCATCACTAAATTCTTGACTTTCTCCAGCATTTAAAACGTTGTTCACTCCCTCAATATTTGTCAACAGTTTTTTTGTGACGGTGGAGTTCCGACTTATATTAACTCTAGCAAAGGCATCTGCAATAGAACCATCCCATTCATCATCCACAAACTGTAGAGGGAAATTACGATGAGTTGGAGCTATATTACGAAAATTTGCAGATGTTAAAACCATATAATTAGGCATGCGTACAGGGAGAGGGTGTCGTTTATTGAATAACTCTATTTTTTCCTGCCTTGCTTGTGTCTTGCGTTCTTTTTCCGACCTTCCCATAGCCAAAGCTCTTTCTACAGCAATACCGGACTTATTCCTCGAAATGGTACCTGTATATTGACGCCTCGATCGAGATGTTCTTGAATGTGAGGGTTGCGGAGGTTGTGTATTTCCGGTGTTGGTCGGTCTGGTATATATAGATGAATTTCGAACTCCACCTTGTCGACAAATATCTGCAACTCCATCCAAAATTTGAGCCGCTTGAGCTAGTTTAGAAGCATCGCCAGAGGTCATAAGAGCCTCAACAAAAATTTGTTCTTCATCTGACATAAAATATTGTAATCCGTTAAATAATGTGCTATCAATATAATTTGGAAGTTCTATACTTTTGGAAACATGATTATCAAAAGTATTGGTAGATCCATTTTTGTGTGCCGTATACATATTTCTTGCTTCTTCCAATGAAGCAGTAACCTGTGAATTTTTTGAAATATTTTATTCTATTTGTAAATCAATCCGAAAGAGCAAAATTTCAGTAGAATAAGAAAACCTACCTCTTTGTCTTCAAAAGTACTTTTTTGTCTAAGCTCCGAAGCTGTTAAATCTGAATCCTTAATACCTTCAAAAATTTTCAAATGTTCAGCTTTTCGCAAGACCACAGTCCATTTGATGGTACTTCTCAAATCATAACGACACTGAAAGAAAAGAAATCATACTGTCAGAATCGAATCATTTCTAATCATCAACTTCACTTTCATTTAAAAGCACATGTATATATGCATACCTGTGGGCATTTCAACTGAAGTTTTACTGCTAAATTTCCATCACTCGCCATCCCTAATGGATCCTTGGAAGACTGAATCATGTGTTCCACACAATTTAAGCAAAAATTGAAATCACATTGACATAAGGTTGGGTACGCTAAGTCCCCCTCACTCATTTCGTTCAAACATATTGGGCAATCACAAGCCATAGTGAAGAGTCCGTTTTTATAAATTAACGATTCAAGTAAGCATGGATGGAGTTTTTTCAAATAAGAATATGATTCATTCAAACAAGAATTTGTTGATCCTTCATCTTCCAAAAAAAATAATCTTCATCCCCTTCAAAATGTTCGTAGCAACATACTGACTTGAACGGTAAAAATGGTGATTCGTGTCGTAACGATGCACTTCGTCACATAAACCTATTTAAATTAGATATGGTTGTTTTTTGTCTAAGTAAAAACAGGATTCAAAAAGTGTATTTAAAAACGGCATCATTATTTAGCCATTTTGAGTGGTTTGCTCTAATTAACACTATTTATCAGGAGGTGCTCAACTCAAACTGTTATCCATAACCCCATAGGAAACACCCCAGTCTTTGAAGGAGTAATGTCATCCGCCGGAATTGCTAGAGGCCGTCTTGTCGAGGTTAGTTCATTATTTATCATGCCCAAAGATTTTTTATTGATAACATCCAAAGCTGTAGAATAAACGTGCGAGGAAGGAACCTTCATTGCGGTTTGGCATTACATGCATTAAAAGCATCGGGACATCGAATAATTTTCATGTATTGAATTTAGAACAAATTGAGACTCATGATTTCATCTTAACTTCTTGATCTACAAAAAACGTATATATTCGAAATGCGATATCATAGGAACGTAAGGCATGGCGAAAAGATCATCCATTCGGTTTTTACGCACGACCAACATCCAAGGGTGATGGAAGCTCTAACATTATGAAATGGGAAACCGGCATTCCCGGAAAACCAGGCACCGATTGGGAGGGTGGAGTTTACAAAGTAACACTTGAATTCTCGGAAGAATACCCATCAAAACCGCCGAAATGTAGATTTATGCCACCTCTTTTTCATCCGAATGTGTACCCTAGTGGAACTATCTGTTTGAGCATTTTAAATGAAGAAGAAGGCTGGAGGCCTGCTATTACTATTAAGCAGATGTTGTTGGGTATACAGGATTTATTAGATGATCCTAATCCTAATAGTCCAGCACAGAGTGAGGCATACAATTTGTTCACTAGAAACAAGCCTGAGTACAAAAGAAGGGTGAAGGCTGAAGCCAGGAAAAATATGAACAACCATTAATTTTTTTCCTTCCGTTCTTTATTTAATTTATGGGAAAGTAAGGTTAAAGCGTTTATCTGTCTGATTGACTGTGCTAGATTGCAATCTGCAGAAAAGGTTCATTCCCATAAATAAGATTTATATTTTAGCATATATCAAAAACAGACTAGAATCATAAAAGTCCCATTATTTTATATTTTTATTGAAAGACTAAATATTTTCAATATAAGATAATTTGTTTTTTTAATGCATCTCTAGCATTTCAAGAAGTTTACATTTACATTACAAATATCATGAGGGACATGGAATAAAGTAACGGATCTACTGGGAAGCATTGAAATCATTCTTCTTGCACAGGTGCTAAAAAGGAAGATTTGAGCCAATTCAATTTGCTCCAAATCGGATTTTCACGTTGGCTTCGTTTGTGCCTGTTCAACACTCGTTTGGCACTGTCCAAAGTTGCTGTTGCAACTGTAGCTACTGTGACTTCATCACTAAATTCATCGCCATAGTCTTTTGATCTTGGTGAACGCTTACGGCGTTTGATTCGTTGAAGCTCACGACTCATAACTTCTGCAGACTGGCGCAATTCATCAACTCCTTTTAATGCATCTGAAAAAGCATCCAAATCTTTCTTTGAAGTTTCTTCTTCTTCTTGTAGTTTCTGTTTGGTGATGTTCAATTCATTCGATACTTGATCAAGTTCTTTTCTCATCATTTCATTTACGACAACAAGGGCTTCGTCTTGTTCATTGAAATTGACAGTGGACTCTGGAGTTTCTATTGCTTTGTTTGCTTTGTCCTTTTCAAGGGAGGCGACTTTTTCTAATGCAGCTTCCTTTGCTTTTTCAGCTTCTGACAATTTTTTTACCAAGTCCTCGATGGTGGTATCAGCAGAAGTGGAATTTTCTTGTGAATTCTTGTCGGGGGCACCTTTTTTCGAAGCTAGCTTTAAGAGTAAATCTACTTTTTCGTCCTCCACTTTCGCAAGATTTTCGAGTGCTTCTTCTTTTTCGTCTTCCGCAAGAGAGGCTCTTTTTAAGATCCTCTTATTTTTTTCTTTTTCAGCTTCCAGGTCTTGGAGTGTTTTATCCTTAAGCTGCTGCAAATTGTCAAATTTTTTCTTTAGTTCTTTTTCACTATCATCATTTTTTGACACTTCAGTTTCTTCCTTTTTTTCTTCTCCTGGCATCTCTTCCATTTTTTTCATTTTTTCTTCGGCTGCAAGAAGCCTCTCATGCATTTGCTCCTTCACTTTTTCTGCCAAAGCCAACTTTTCATTCGCCTCCTTTTCTCTTCTTGCAAAGTCCTCTGCAAGCTTCGATGAAGCATTAGTCTCTTTCTCCTTTTCTTCTTTTCCTGACATCTCTTCCATTTTTTTCATTTTTTCTTCGGCTACAAGAAGCTTCTCATGCATTTCCTCCTTCACTGTTTCTGCTAAAGCCACCTTTTCATTCGCCTCCTTTTCTCTTCTTGCGAAGTCCTCTGCAAGCTTCGATGAAGCATTAGTCTCTTTCTCCTTTTCTTCTTTTCCTGACATCTCTTCCATTTTTTTCATTTTTTCTTCGGCTACAAGAAGCTTCTCATGCATTTCCTCCTTCACTGTTTCTGCTAAAGCCACCTTTTCATTCGCCTCCTTTTCTCTTCTTGCGAAGTCCTCTGCAAGCTTCGATGAAGCTTCGGTCTCATTCTCCATCTTCTCACGACCTTCGTCCAATTCCTTTCTTAGTTGATCGATTTCGCTTCGTGCTTCTTTCAGCTCCTCCGAAGATACCATTTCTATTTGAGGTATTTGTTCTGCTTGTTCTGTGATAGTTTTTTTCGCATCCTCAAGCTCCAACTTTAGTTTCTCCATCTCACTTTTAAGCTCATCTGTTTCTTTTGAATGTGTTTCAATCAAAGCTTCTCTGGTGGCTTCCAATGCTGCTTCTCTTTCTTCTTCTGCTTTATGTGTTGCCTCCACAGAAAGATCCGCTGCCTTTTTCGCTTCCTCCTTCATTGATTCTATCTCTTCATTGAGATCCTCTACATCTACTTTCAATATTGCAACTTCGCCTTTCAACACTTCTTCTTTTGATTTCGCCACATCGAGTCGCACTTTATTACTTTCTCCAGCATCCTTAAGCTCATTTGTTAATTTATCAATTTGACTTTTCAATTTAGTAATAGCTTCTTCAGATGCTGTTGAAGCCTCCTTAGATGTTTTTTCGTTGGTTTCAATCGTTTGCTTAAGATCGGCAAACTCTCTAGTCAATTGTTCATATTCATCGGTCTTACTTTGGAGTGCTTCTTGAAGCGCTTCCATCTTTTCTTTGTTTTAAGTACAGTAAGACTTTATATACCGGACTATGGTTTTTTCCTCCTCCTTTTTCTCTTAGGGAGAGATATAATTTTGATTTCAAAGATGATATGGTTCCGGTCATTCATTGTTTTCTTCTGGTCATTTTGTGATCAAAATCAAGTACGTAACATTTATCTATGGTATATCATTGCGTATTGATTCGTGCATATTTTGGACTTTCAAAAGAGCTTCTCTTGGTTATATTATATAAGACTGTTGACTTCCTATTCATATTCATATTAATATTGTTTTCCAAATTAGTATCAGCAGGTTGATATATTTTTGGGCATATGAAAGATTATTTTTAACAATAAAAAAACTTTATATTTGTATTATATTTATGTCTTTGTTAATTTAATAGTCACCTTCTTGAACTGGTGATAAAAAAGAAGCTTTGAACCCTTTCAGTTTATTCCAGATTGGATTATCTTGCTGATTACTCTTATGCCTATTGAGAACTTTAGAAGCGCTGTCTAATGTTGCAGTTGCAACTGTAGCAACTGTAGCTTCATCACTGAATTCATCAGCCCTAGTTTCTCTGGATTTTACCTGGCGTTTCTTTCGTTTTATTCTTTGCAATTCTCTGCTCATTACTTCCGCAGAATGTCGCAATTCATCAACTCCCTTGAGTGCATCTGAGAAAGCTGCTAAATCTTTCTTAGAAATATCTCTCTCCTCGTGCAGTTGCTTTTTAGTACTATTTAATTCTGATGATACTTCCTCAAGTTCTTTTCTAAGCATTGTATTGACAGCAAGTAAAGCTTCATCTTGTTCATTGAAATCCTCCATAGATGCTTCAGTTTCCACGACAGCTGCTCGATTAATAGCTTCCTGCTTCTCTTTGGCTGCTCTTTCAAGCTGTTCAAGTGTGTCGGCTCTCTCTTTCTGTGCTACTTCGAGTTTTTCAAGCGTATCTTGCTTCTCTTGTTCAAGAGTTTTAATTTGAGTTAGTGCATCATCCTTTTCTTTTTCTGCTAAAGCGAGCTTCTCAATCAAATCCTCATCTTCTTTTGAAACCGCATTTTCTAAATCTTCTTCGGTGGTTCTTAGCTTCACAAGCAACTCAACCTTTTCATCTTCGACTTTGGCTAAACTCTGCATAGCACCTTCCTTCTCCTCTTCAGCTGTTACTATTCGTTTCATGGCATTTTCAATCTCTTCTTGTAAAAGAGTTGAGCTCTGTTTTATGGCATCTTCTTTCTCAATTTCCAATTCTTTTATGACTTCATCCTTTTCTTGTTCTAAAGAAATTAATTTTTTTTCAAATTCTTCTTTCCCGTTCTCAATATCTTTTATTCTTTTGAATGCCTCGGTATTCTCATCTTCTACTAATTTTAGTTTTCTATTTGCCTCTTCTGTTGTTTCCTCTAATTTTGTGATCTTTTCTTTTAACTCTTGCTGTGTGTCAGCGCCATCTTGTACTCTTTGAATAGCATCATTCTTTGCGTCTTCTGCCTTCGCTAATTTCTCGAGAGCATCTTCTTTTGCCTCTTCAGCGGCAAGGAGCTTTTCGTGTATTTGGTCTTTTGACTCCAATGCAGATATAGCTTTCATTGAGGATTCTCGACTAGACTCTTCTGCAGCAATTGCTTTTTTCATTGCTTCATCTTTTGATGCTTCAGTCTCTAACGCCTTCTTCAAGGCATCCTCTTTTTCTTTTTCTGCTAAAGCCACCTTTTCATTCGCCTCCTTTTCTCTTCTTGCGAAGTCCTCTGCAAGCTTCGATGAAGCTTCGGTCTCATTCTCCATCTTCTCACGACCTTCGTCCAATTCCTTTCTTAGTTGATCGATTTCGCTTCGTGCTTCTTTCAGCTCCTCCGAAGATACCATTTCTATTTGAGGTATTTGTTCTGCTTGTTCTGTGATAGTTTTTTTCGCATCCTCAAGCTCCAACTTTAGTTTCTCCATCTCACTTTTAAGCTCATCTGTTTCTTTTGAATGTGTTTCAATCAAAGCTTCTCTGGTGGCTTCCAATGCTGCTTCTCTTTCTTCTTCTGCTTTATGTGTTGCCTCCACAGAAAGATCCGCTGCCTTTTTCGCTTCCTCCTTCATTGATTCTATCTCTTCATTGAGATCCTCTACATCTACTTTCAATATTGCAACTTCGCCTTTCAACACTTCTTCTTTTGATTTCGCCACATCGAGTCGCACTTTATTACTTTCTCCAGCATCCTTAAGCTCATTTGTTAATTTATCAATTTGACTTTTCAATTTAGTAATAGCTTCTTCAGATGCTGTTAAAGCCTCCTTAGATGTTTTTTCGTTGGTTTCAATCGTTTGCTTAAGATCGGCGAACCCTTTAGTCAATTGTTCATATTCATCGGTCTTACTTTGGAGTGCTACTTCGCTGTTATCTGCTCGTTGTTTTGATTCATCAAATTTCTTACTCAATTGTTCAAGCTCTGTGCTTAATTTATCCCTTTCTTGTTGTAATTCTTTTTTATCTGTTTTGAGTGTATCCATTTCTGCTGCGCTGCCTTCAATTTTAGCAACCTTTTCCGTTGCAGCCCTTACCTTCAATTCCATAATCTCAATTTTTTGCTTCATAGCCGCATTGTCTTTTCTTAGTTCATCTCTCTCGCCTGACATTGCCGCAAGATTTCTTGCTTTTGATTTCAGATCTTTATATAATTCCCTTGCAAAATATGATCGTACAGCACACTGCATGGTCAAAACTGAGTTTTTCTTCACTTGATAATCTTTTCCTAAGCGATACGACCTGAAATATTTTTGAATTATAACTGCTTTTCTGATTCGGTTTAATTTCATATATATTGATCTTCCCATCCTTCCACGATGCATCCTTTGAATCCATGAAGTAAAACGATGAATTTGAGTGTAGCGATAGTGTTGGACTGTTCGTCTCCATTTCGTTTGTATTATGGTCGCCGCATGATTTTGACGCATTATTTCAACTTTCCTAGTTGCGATCATTGATCTAGCTTGACTTTGAATTTTTATTATAGCTTTCAGCATTGCTTGATAGTCTCGTAATCCTATATATTTTCGAGCTGAAGCTTGGATTTTTATTGCTCCTTCGACCATCTTTCCACTTCGAAAAGCTTCAATTGTATCAAATGCCTTTCTCCGTAGAAATACTTTCGTTTTCCCTACCTGTATTCCGACAGACACTAGATCAATTTCTCCATTTGCACTATAAAAGAATAAATAAAGTTAGAAAAATTGTTAAAGGCTGAAAATTCTTACCGAAAAAAACATTAATAAAATAAGAAAATATTTACTAACCTTGGTGACTCCTCATCCTTAGATTCATTGTTTTCTTCCTCCTGAGCTTGTATTCTTTGGGCAATCGCTCGGACTAAAACATTAACAGGTTTTTCTCTCTTTGATAGCTTTCCTGCTCTTTTGAGCTCTTTCAACGCAAGAATCTTGTATCGATTCACAAACATTGCGTGGGAATAACGCTTTGAAATGAGCACAATGAAAAGAGTACAAGTGAAACAAATTAGTACAATTCATAAATATTGATGAATAAATAAAGAATGGAACTTACTTGTGGGTACCCTAGACGTGAAACCCGGACAGCTTCAACAACTCCTGCACTTCTCAGTTGATCTGCGATAATCACTGGATCAAAATGGTCAGGGACAAGCAAATCATTAGGTTTTAAGCAGCGGACATAATGTGGTGCTGTTAAATCTATTTTTGCTCTCAATTCTTGTAGTTGAGTATTAAATTGTCCTCCGACAGTCTGTCGTGAAGAAGATACCGAACGACCACTAGATTTCCGAGTTCTCGATCTCGGTGCGGATGCAGAAGATGCGTTTTCCTTCGATAACCCAACACTCCCTACAGGCGCTGTTGGATCCTCAAGAATCTTCCCAATTATTTTCACCAATCCCTCAGAAGACGAGCTAAAAAGTTCAGTAGCTTCCCTGGGTATTTCATCTTTGTTTTTCTCGACAAAACCGGTTGTATCATATTCAACTGGTCCAGCATAATGAACAACCCCGAATTTCAGAGCTCCAACTTGCCTGAAATTGGCTTGAAACCTTTTATGACTTGTAAGAGTTTTGTAAATTGCATTTGCAAATGTTTTATCAGTCGTTCCAGGCGCCCTGCATTGACCATCAAGTATGGAAAAGATTCCTTTGCCACTCCCTTTTCCAATCAAGTCTAAAACTTCCTGATTTTCAGGAAACGAAATAAATGACCATTTGATTCCTAATTTGTGCCAAAAGTGAGTTATCATAGTACGTGCAAAGTATTACCAGAAGAATCAAATTATCCCTTACCTTCACGTTCATATTCATCTTGTTCATTCTTCAAAACAAACATATTGAATTGTTGTTGTAGAGTTTCATTGCAATAATTGATACATAATTGCTCAAAAGAGTTTGTTTTGAAGCTTTCAAAACCAAAAATATCTAGCACACCAATTGATGAAGCTTTACTTGATCCCCCTCGTGATCTAGACGGTTTACCTCCCTCCTTCGTCTCTTTCACGGTAATAGAGGCGTTAACACGGTGAACGAGATAATTGAATAGAGCGCCATAAAATGCTTTGACTAGACCCTGTAGACCTTTCTCTGATTTTTCTTTTGAAAGAGAGCGCTCATGTGTCTCTTTACCAGCATGGATAGAAAAGTAACAAAGTGCTTTATTGAGCTGTTCGTATGATACTCCTAGTAACGAAAGAACTGCATCAAGGTGTTCATTTTCCTCATCGATTTTACATTCATCGTCAGAAAGCTCAATAAAATCTAAATTAAGCGCATGTAAACATACACATGTGGCTGCCATAATTTTATCTTGCTCCTCCTTTGGAAAATTCATAATATTCATTGCATCTCTTAAATCAGTGTATGTCTCAAAATCTTCTACACCATCTCTCCTATCATATGTTCCAGACATAGATATCATTTTGAAATCCTCTGCCATAAGATCTCCGATAAAATATTTGTCAAATTCTTCGTCACTAAACCCTTGTAATAGTTCATAAAATATATGATAATTACGTTCTCCCGGCATTTGGTTCACTAATCGTACTTTTTCGAGTAAATATGTTTGAATGGAGGCTCCTGATAAAGTTCCAGTTTTTGAGAATTGAATTTCGATGTATTTTCCAAATCGTGAAGAATTATCGTTACGAATAGTCCTAGCATTTCCAAACGACTCTAGAATTGGATTTGATTGCAACACTATTTCATTTTAATGTAAAAACATAAAGAATGGGAATTCAGGGTGAGTATTTCATTGCAATGAACTAGGAAAATTTGTTAAACGTATCAAGATCTTATAAAAGAATGGTTTTACCTTGTTTTTCAATTCCTCCTTTTGAATCTTCCTTGGAATCACTTCCATTTGTACTTAATTTAGCCAAATATTTCATGATAAACTTAGTAGTAACAGTTTTTCCCGCTCCACTTTCTCCACTAACCAAGATACTTTGGTCAACCTTAAGGGATGCATCAGCCTTAGCTCTTCTTGGGGCACTTCTTCCTCCGGAACCTGCACTAAGTCGACTCATCATGACTCTAAAACTAGTATCAGCAATAGCAAATACGTGTGGGGGTAGAAATTCATTATCAGAGCTATCTCCAACTTCGGATTTTTTCTCTTCTCCTCCTCCACCACCCAGAAGATCCATACTTCTTTCTCCACGATTTCTATATTTAATCATCATTTTGTCCGAATAAAGGTCTCCGCAATTTTTGAATGGATTTAATGCAAGTAGAATGGGCCCAGTAGCAGTATAAATTTTATCCAGCAAATACCTCTTTCTTAGAGCATATACAACAGCTGGCTCATGTAAATGTGTAAGAGTAATGAGATCATCAGGGTATTTGCACTCGCCTGGTTGTCGATCTGAAAACCCATCATCGTAATAATCATCATCGTCATCATCTGAGTCTCCATCATAAATATTTGCCATTACTATACCACCTTCTTGAATTACTTTTCCTGGAATCTCAATGGTATTTCTATTGTGGCTGCTATCTTCATCTTGAACAAAAACTTTTATTGAAGTGGTTCCATCCCCAAGTATTCCTGTTTCCTTTTGTGATGCCGATTTTCTAGGAGCATCTTCTTTAACAACAGTTGCTCGAGCCCATCCCCAATTTTGATTACCATTACCATTATCTGGATTTGCTGCGTCTGGTATTGAACGCTTTGTTGTTGTCAAAGATTTCCCATGAACTATTTCATCAAGGAATGATGTTTTCACCCAGACTTTTACGCTTTCGTCCATTTTTGTTGTATTTCTGGAGATTATAACTTAAATCAATTGTAACATGCAAGGTTTTATTCGATCCGTCACTAATATTGTATCAAAATATCCATAAAAATGCAAAAGGGCATTAAGAATCGTCTTAACCTTCTTTCAAGGAGCGTTAACGTGATACTACCTCAGCATCTATGAATTAAGAATTATTTATTTAGGAACATAGAGTTTCGTTTCTCCTAAATAAAATATACCATTTTTCTCGGATACCAATTCCTACGTATTTTGTGAACAGCAACATACCGGAAAATGAATAGAAAACCCTTCGCGTTATTGAGTATTAGATGTAGACAACTAGTATATTTTCTACGCTTTGTTTCATTGCGGTCATAATCTGTCTCGAATGACTTTAGAAAAGGACATACAATTGATACCAATGTCGAATCACGATTTATTTGTTTTGGTCACGAGTACGACGTATAGAAAACCAATCTGCTCATGAAATCCATATGCACATGAAACTTCTCTTATGCACAATAAAGTATATGAATATGATGAAGCCCTTCGGAATATATGAAGTTATTTTTCAAATTTTCATGATTGTTGTAGGGTTGCTTCTTATCTTAAGATTGACATATATGATGTATTATTTGTACAGATCAATGGCTACCGATAAAATATAGATATATTAGCTCATTTTTTTATAGGAAAGCTCAATGATCACATTTTAAATAAGTGAATAGGTATACAAGCAATCATCCAATTGTTCTCAAGAATACCAATCATAGTCCATGCACCATAAAAGGCGATGTATGGTACGATTTCAAAAGAAATTTGATTTTAGATAAAACTTTTGTGTATTACTGTAAATAAAACATATCCTTTGACAATTTTTGTATGGTATAATAGTCTTTAAGAAAAAAATAAGAACGTGTATCTACATTTATTATTGGCACAACAGCCTGTTGTAACATCAACAGGTCTACATTAATATTTTCTCCAAATACCATCAACCATTTGCCACTTAAAATGATGGCCGCGTTTCCAAGATTCGGCTTTTTGGAGGCCTTCAAATCTCTCTACCAACCCATTCGTATCAGCTTGATCTGATTTTTCTATAACAGCTTCTTCTTCGTAATATCCTCTCTGTGTGGCTATTTCATATTGCTGCTCCGGTGTAAAATATTGCCAATTTTCGCGATAATAATCTTCAACAAGATTGAAAAAATAGCATCTTCCTAAGTACATCCTAACAACTGAGTTTATCAAAGTAGCTGCATCGGCTTTTTTCGTTGATAAGAATTTTTCAATCAAATCAAACGCCCAGCGTTTCAGGAAAACTTTGGATTTTCCCATTTGCATACCAGCTTCCAAAGAATCCACCCGCTTGCTGTTCCACGGTTGATTTGAATTTATTTTTCCAACAGAAGTGAGATGGCCATAACCATATTTAAGAGGAGATCCTCTATTGTTTTGTGATCCACTGTAATTTTTATTTTCTTTCCCTACTGTTTTCGTTTTTGCCTGTTTTGCATCCTTCCAGTCTAGAATTTGTTTTGCAATTGATTCAAAGAGAATTTCACAGTCATTTTTTCTAGAAGAAAACGCTTTCCTGTTACGGGAATGTAACTCCTTTGAAGCTAGTATCCTATACCGATGCAGAAAATGATCATGAAGATATCTTTGAGGAAATCCCACTCTAGATACACGTATGGCTTCTAATATTCCTCCGCATTTTAATTGGTCTGCAATCACAGATGGATCAAATTGATCTGGTAACAAAACGTCATTTGGTTTTAAACACCTAATGTAGTGTGGATGAGTCTTTTCAATTCTTTCTCGTAGATTTCGGAGCTGTGATCTGAACTGCCCACTAACACTTATTCTAACAAGAGAAGAATTCTTTCTTCCGTAACCTCCCGTTTTTTTTGCATTCGCAGTTTTTGTAGAAGTTTCTAGTATATGTGCTAAATGATGGAGGAAAGGAATCGATGATGAGTATAGTAGCTCTGTTGCTTCCTTAGGTAGTTCGTCTTTATTTTTCTCCAAAAAAGATTGTGAATCATATTCTACTGGTCCAGCGTAATGTGAAATTGAGAAATATCCAGAAGCTCTTTGCTTTCTATCTACACTGAATCGTGAATTCTGAGAGCACTTGTCATATGTTGCAAGAGCAAAAGATTGATCTGTACAACTACCTAGTAAGCATTGCTCATCCAAAATGGAAAGGATTCCAGTGTGCTTTTTTTCGATAAGGTCAATCACATCTTGATTGTCTGGAAAAGAAATGAATGACCATGATATTCCTTCCGAGTCATATTCCACTTGTTCTGCTTTAAAGATAAACCTATTGAATTGTTGTTGAAGGGCCTCGTTACAATAATTGATACATAATTGCTCAAACGAGTTTTTGCCAAAATATTCAAATCCAAATATATCTAATACTCCAATAAACGCAGCTTTCTCTGAATCATCATCGCCATTTATGAATGCATTGACCATACTAACAATATGTGTGAACAGGGCACTGTAAATAGCTTTAATAGTTGCCTCCAAAGCTTTGTTTGATTGATGTATAGAAAGGTTTTTGTATACCGTTTCTCCGGCAGCATCTATGCTACAGAGGCAAAAAGCTTCACGTAGTACTTCAGGTGATACACCTAGCATAGACAATGCCGAGGGAAGAAATGGATTTTCGACATCTAAATCACTCGCTTCATCAGGCAGTTCTACAAAAGTGATATTAGATAAGTGCAAAATGGCACAAGCAATAGAAATCGTATCATATTGCTCTTCTAAACTGAATCCAATAATATGCATTGCCTTTTTGAGCTCTTCATACATGTTATCATCCTGAACGCCATCTCTTCTATCGTAAACCCCAGAATTAGAGGTCATCTTAAAATCCAAAGCAGTACATGCGTCTAAAAAGAAAATCTGGCGTTCTCTGTGGTTTGTTCCTGCCAATATTTCGTAAAAGATATGATAATTTCGTTCTCCTGGAGCTTGATTTACTAGACGGACTTTTTCTAGAAGATAAGTATCAATAGACGCCCCTGATAATAAGCCATTTTCCGAAAATTGGATTTCGATATATTTGCCAAATCGTGAAGAGTTATCATTTCGAAGAGTTCTAGCGTTTCCAAATGATTCTAAGATTGGATTAGACTGAAGAAGCTGTTGTTCAGTCGTTCTTTCTGTATAGTTTGATTCTTTCCCGGATGCATGAGATCCTGAAAAGTGTGTACTCCTTTTTGAAAGCATTGCTAAGTATCTCATTATAATTTTGGTGGTTACCGTTTTTCCTGCTCCACTTTCTCCAGAAACAAGAATAGATTGATTTGGACTTTCTCGAATTTCTTTCATTTCTCTACCATCATTGAGGGTTCTCATCATACTTCTGTAGGCATCATCTGCCATTGCGTACACATGAGGTGGTAGATTTTTATTAAGGTTTTTGTGTGATGAGTTTCTAGAAATGTTAATTATGCCTGCTGATCTGTCTCCTCGTTCTAAATACATTTGCATTACGCTTTGGCTATATAATATATTGCATTGTTTAAATGGATTCAATGCGATTAGGATTGGCCCGGTACAGGTGTATATTTCATCAACAGCGTAACGCTTTCGCAGGCAATACACCACAGCAGGTTCATGTAAATGTGTCAGATGAATTAAATCATTCGGTGGTAAAATGTTCTCATCATCTGAATTCTGTTCTTTTCTTCCATTTTGATTATCCCTCCAGGTAGGTTCTTTTTTCCATTTCGATCGTTTTGATTTTGGACTTGCAGTCACGTTCCCATGATCATCAAAGCCTGTTCCATATTGTACATCATAAGATAGAATGGAATCCGTCGACCATGTGTTCGCCATCACAACATTACTATCATTTATTTTTTTCGATTGTATTTGCAATATTTGGCCTATAAATTCACAAGTTTTGTCTATTATTAGCACTCTTACATTCTCCGCCTTTGCCGAACTCGATTTTTGCTCAATCATTGCCAAAATCCAGTTCCAAGAGTCTTTACTAGCTTGTGCTACAATGAAAGATACGTTGCGAACGAAAAATGAAGCATCCACAAAAGATCAAATTGTTAGCAATCAATGCCGAATCCATTAAGAAATCAGATGATACATAAATAGTTTGCACTTACCCGATCGAACGGAAGTTCCTTTTGAGGTTGTTTGTCGACTTGAAATATTTAGTGCATCAGTTATTAGCGACAATTGGACCCATACTTTCGTTCCCGTTTCTTCATTCATTATGTCAAACGGAAGTTTTTTCTATAAAGATAAGAAAATATAAATTCCTGGAGGATTATGTCATGAACTATAGAACTTTTCTACAATGCTGGCAATCATTAATTACCTCGGCAGTTGTTTTCCTCTTTTTAGCTTAAAATTGATTTTTATTTTTGCTTCATTTTTTGTAAGATTTATTACTGTGACATAAGAAGTAAAGAATACGTATGAGAGATATGAAGGCGTTTATTAATGTCGTTGTTGTGAACACCGTTGTAAATGAAATACATAGGGGTTGGCAGTTCAATTCGCTATAAGTAATGATTCTATTTATTGTTTTTCTGCATTTTTTGAATATGAACTTAAAACACTTTTGAATTCAAATCATATGCAAGTCATTTTTTAACTGCTGTTTGCACTTGTACTTTTCCAGCAAGACTATTGAAATTGTATCATAAGTATTTTGTTTAACAGCATGTATATTCCAACATAGAAGACACTTGTGTAGAATATCAAAACTATTGGTATGAAGTACTCCTTGTCCCGAGTAAAACGAAACTGTAGTACGAAAAAGTGTATATGCTCCTACTTTTTGTCATGTATTTGGCTCCGATCGGACAAAAAGCGTATACGTACCTAGTTTCGTCCTCCGTATCTAGTAAGTAGCTGTAGAGAAAAAGTGTCATTGCTCGTTGCTAAGTTTCGAATTGAGAACTGGCACATGTATATTTTTGGTTAAAATAGCAATATTGACCACAAAACATGGACGAATTCAAACTTGTATGAGACTACAATAATGAAAAATGAGGAAAATATTCTATAAATAGAATTAATTATGAAAAACAAATCAATACAGTAATAACAACAGAAAATAAATAAATAGCATCTGACGGGAGGATATGAAATCTGAACAAACAATTAAAAAGACAGTAAAAATTGCGAGAGCTTCTTGACTCTTTGCATAGCGTGTCTTCTTTAAATAATGAACCGAACAGGACTCGATCAGTCTTTTTTTCTGGCTGGAAAAAAAAAAACGATAACGATTATTGATCAATCCTGTTCTCATCTCTTTTTGTGTTCAAGGCGGCATCTTAGATTTAAGTATGCTCAAGTGCACTGGATATATTGCGCTTCTTCGAGAGATGTTGAGACCGACTAGGATTTTTAAAAAACGAATGTATCGCATTTTGTAATGAGTTCGCATCGGAAAAGGGGTGCTCAAAAGAATTATAGCCAATTTGGATAGCAAAATTGAGAAGACGCTCCGTTAGTACATCTTTTGTATTGCACTGTTGGTGTTTTTGTTCTGGAGCAAAATGTCTGTAATATTCTTCCGAGTTCTCAAAAAGGTATGACTCGAGCTGTTATGATCAAGGAAATAGGTGAAGGGATTGTTAGTGAATGGTCTTTCAAGAAAATGAATAGGTGTTGATATTAAACTCTTACCTTAGGATAGTTTTTCCAGGGGAAGGAAGACTCATTTGTTTGAGTAAGACTCTCATCACTTGGTAAATAAAGGCTTGGGTTCCCAAGCGCCTCTCGCAATGAGAGAGACTGATGATATCGTGGATTGGGTCGTCTTAGTAATGACCTCGATCTTAATTCATTGGGTTGAGAAGCAAAACGAGATATGCTTACGTCGCCGACTTGAGGTATTGATAGCGGGAACTCGTAATGTGCTCGTTGGAAAGTGGCAACAGATGGGGGAGAAGAGCTTGGTGGGAAGTTAGAACTATTGCCATCTTCATCTTCCATAGACGCAGACAACGAGGGGATCAGTGGAAGGTCTCTATCTGAATTATTTCGTGTCCAGTCTCGACTAAAATACCGTCCATTCTGATTGAAACGTGGACGCACGACAGGGTATCCATAGGCACGATCATACCCTCGACTATGGAATGTCAGTTCACTGGGTCTTTGTAACCCTAAAGGATCGAAGCGATCATTATTTACTTGTAGAGATGGCAATTCTTGACTTAAATTATCGATCTCCATCGATCTTCTTGCCAATCTTAAGTCATCGCAATTTGAATTTCTATGAGTCCTTGTTTTAGATAGATTTGCGGATTGTGTGGCGCTAAAGTTGGGGGAATCTTGAGGGGTAACGGTAGCTGTTTGCACGCCCGTCTTATCAGCAATTTCATCAATGAAAGTTACTCTAACCGTATCGCCCAATTGGTCATTCAATGCATGAAAGCTCTGACTATGACTCATCGCCTCCATAGTATTTCTTGTATTTATGTCCTGACTAGCTTGAGTCTCGCATTGATTCTCATTACTATTTCGGAGAATTCGGGTCTCATTAAGAGGGGGATGCGTAAACGCTCTTGAACGACTAAGGCTTATCATTTGTCTTTTGCTGCTAATACTGTTTGATGAATATTTGGTGAGACCCTCTATACGATCAGATCGAATCATATTTATCATGTCAATGGGAGAGAAAATGTCTGTCTCAAAACGTAAATCACCTGTTCCCGCAAATTCAAATTGTTTCAATATTTTGGTACTATTTACACCTAACTAATTTGGCTGGCTGAAGCTCGCGCTTAAGGAATGCTAAATATTGAGGGCTTTACCTGTTCGCAAAATAATTGATGTATGTGACTTTGTAATAATTAAAAGGCCAATTCGACCTCAAGTTGACATTCCTGATCTCGTGTTATGATCTACTTACGAGAACACAATATTCCAAGCTTTCTATATAATCGATTCCTTACTTATATTGTTGACACCACTGAAATTTAAAAGGTAGAATGGTATCCTTACTCTTCGTACGATTGCGTCGTGCGATTATAATTCTTTTACTTCATCAGATTTGAAATTTTCCCGAAGTGGTCGTGATTATACCCAATATCGTAATGTTTAGAGAGGTTCTAAGAAATTCGTTGATTTCTTACTTAAAAGGTAATTGAATTAATAGTCCCTTACACATGAGAGCGATGACAAATCTATAATGATAGGGCTTGGTCAGCAGAGCGAAGAGTCGTTGTCAACATAATTTTACCATGCAGAACTCTCATCATGTTTGACGTCATAAAAGAGAACCCTAGAAATATCTACTTAAAGAGTTCGAACGCATGAAACGTACTATTGTTGAAGATGTGGCAAAAATACCGGCACTTTCAATCAATTTTGAGGAAACCTCGTGAAATTGCATTCGTATCGTTTTACACATTATTGAAGGAGAAAAAATACATGAGCCAGCCTGCCTCAATCAGGCATCAATCATGCATCAATCCAATTTCTTCATAACAACTTACGTGATAAAGAAATTTAAATGAGAATTACGGTCCACATGAAATAGGGACTGCGTCGTTCGGTGGGAAATTTCTCGAGTGAAGCGATGCAGTCTCATTTTGCCGTCTTGGAAGATAACGCACCTCAGTAAAACAAGAATAGAATATTCAACATTGATTTGATAGTACGGTGCCGTATAGTACCGTACCTAATAGATTGTGTAACTTACCCATCGTTATTCAAGCTAGTTGGTCGTTCAGCTGACGTATTCTTGAATAATTCTGAATGCGTACTTTAAATCCTTTCTTTCTTTAAATTTAACAAAATAAGAAAATGCAAGTTAGCTTAATTAATAAACATAACATGCAACATTTTAAAGTATTTTATCGTAATACTTTTTGGAATCGAAAACCATAAAGATAACCTTCATGGTACTAGGG
>Ga0209092_10000095_pt1 | contig 75656 bp, 89 predicted proteins | sample FraStrMetagenome_FD_187446 | JGI IMG/M metagenome (GOLD analysis project Ga0209092, IMG submission 187446) | Marine eukaryotic phytoplankton communities from Arctic Ocean - Fram Strait ARC3M Metagenome (SPAdes) (version 2) | ecosystem: Environmental > Aquatic > Marine > Oceanic | place: Fram... | reverse complement strand
AATAAATAATCAACTAGATAATAATTAATATTATCGCAAAAAATTATTTATTTTATTATTGGACCTTATTGTTCCATTCAAATGAATATTTGAATAGTTCATCATAATTTTAATACGCTTAATTCACGCACGCATTCAGCAATTAATTGCATTTTATAAAAAATAAATCGTTTATATCTAAACCTAAACTCAATAACTTATAATTAGATGCTTGCATGTTGTGTGCGTCATATAATAAAAAACAAAACGTATGAATTCGTTATTGTGTGGTTACGGTGATATTCACGGACAAACAATACGTTTGCAATTCTACCATGTCTATCTTTACACAATTTATTATTTTAATATTTTCTATCTTATGTTCTTCTGTTAAATCTAGTTAACTTATTATTTCAGATGATGTCATTGCACCACATATTAAAAATTCAATGTCAGTCAAATTTGGTAATTGGTCTAAATTAATCATATGTTATGCAGAGTGATTATGTGTAGTTAATTTATTCATGTTGTGGTTATATGCTTTTTTACATATAACATATTTTGAACATGATTTGTCACCGCGTCCGCAATTTATCGTATATGTTGTCAATGATTCGAGATTTATAAATGTATGCAGAAATGAAAAATCGTATGTATATCTGTTTGATTCGCCATATACTGTACGTGCACTACAATAACGCACATGTTCACTTGTATGTTTACATTCAATATGCGTATCAACAAAAGAATATTTGCATGGTAGACTTATTTTATTTCTCAAATCATGATTTTCCCATTGCTGAAAATCTACTAGCCCATGACGTAACGTATTTTCTATGATATTATTTTGTGATTCCATAATTTCTGCATTTTTTTATCAATTCGTCATTTGATTGTTTTAGATCAGATAATTCTTTTTTTATGTCGCTTATAAATTCGACAAATGATTTTTCATTTTGCAAAACATTTTTTTTATCAACGTCAATATCAAAATTCATTTTTACGTCTTTGCACATGTTCATTAAAAAACATAATTTAACTGCATCATTTAATGGATGCATTTCATAACTAAATATATCATTATCATCATGTAGAATGCAATTTTTAATTATTTGATAGATACCGTCAATATCAAACGCGATTTTTGTGTCAATGTAATGTGCTCTTTTGTATATTTGCGATAATAAACAACAAAGTTGTTTATATTCGTGTTCAATTATGATTGGCGAATTTTTGCCAATCATATTTGCCTTCATATATGTCATATCCGAACGCATTTTCTTTTAATTTGATATGCACACAGTTGTGCCATAATTATACATGTCCATCAATGTGTCTGTTTTTAAAAGTGAAATTAGTGCTCATTATGTTTATTTGTGTTTAGCATTATAATTATAACGTTAATTTATTGCAATGGATATTTTAATTTTTAAATACATAATAATCAATAAAATATGTATTCTAATTAATAAATTTATTTTTTGTTTTCAGCAATGTACAATTTTAATTCTAACAATTCTTTATCTTTTTTAAGATTGTTAATTTCAGAATCTTTTTTTAGATCACTAATTTCTGCGTCTTTTTCATCAAAAGTCATCAATAAATAAAAAAATCAATTTTTTGCGAATAATCAATCTCAATAATATTTATCAATCATATAATACTCCTTAATTTCACTCTTATATATGAAACATTTATTGTTTCTTAATTTTTTATAACAATCGCAATACAATTAATAACCACAACCAATTATTATGTTTGACATTATTCTATTCATTTGTCTAACAATTTCATAATTTTTACAAAATATGCATAATTACTATGTTTGTATTCTCAACGAAAAGCATAATCATCAGCATTTATATTATTATTTGAATTTGCAATAAATAATTATGACATTAATAAAAAAATAAATGTTCACGGTTTTTTATGGCATTATTATAAATTAATTTTTGTGCTGCTAATATTAACATTACTATCAGAAACATTATTATTTGTATTAATATTGGTATTTTTTTCGTATAATTCATCAAACAATAATGCAATTTTTTTAAATGTTTCAGTTGCAACGGTAGTTTCTTTAAAATTAAGAGACGGAACATTAATATTTTCTTCCAATAACTTAATTTTGATAAAATTTAGATATGGGTTATCAATATTTGCGTTTTTAAATATTGTATACAGAGGAACATTATTTATTATGTATGCATGTATCACAGGAAATAAATAATCAGGATCGTGATCTGTTATTTCTGAAATATTTTTTATGATATCATAAATGTCATTTTGGTTAATGTGTTTGCGTGACGTGTTAAATAATATTTCTGGTGTCGCTTCGTTCATATCATATAATTTTTTAAAAGTTGACATATTAAATTCAGTATCAAGTTCGTGAATATATTTTTCAACACTTATTTTTTTCATTTTAGAATCAAATTTATTGTCTTTATCGAACGTTTTATTAAAATTATTTTCATACATTTTTTTAATTTTATTTAATTTATCCGTAAAATGTTCAACATTTTCAAGTGTCATATTGTCAAATGCAAATTCTAATGTTTTTTCTTCGAACAGTAATAATGTATCAGCATATGGGAAGCATACATCGTTACATTTATTTGTTCGCATTCGTCTTATCATCACTAAAAGTTCATCGATGTTATTAATTTCTTTTCTCAAATCATATTTTACGTGAGAATTAATAATGTCATAGCGACTTTCATCTACGTATTCATTTATTTTATCAATAAAATCTGAAAATCCATGTTTTCTCAGCAAGTCACGTGGGTTTGCATATTCTGCTTCAGTTAAATAATTATTATGTACCGACTCATCACCAAAATTTCCATAAATTCCTGCAGAAAATATGTGCGATTTTTTGGCACACATCGGCAGAATATCATACATATTTTCTGCATTGCGTAGTTGTGCATTTGCTATATTAATTGTGTTAAGTTCTGATGTTGACTGAATCAATTTTTGAGATTTTCCATAAAGAATACTGTCACATTTATTTAATACGATTATTATTTTTGCATTGGCATTACGATTTGCTAAATCGTGCACGGCTTTTAACATTTTTTTATTTTTGACGATATCTTGTACAAATTTATTCACATCAAAAACAACAACAAACATGTCAAATAATATGTCACTCTTTTTTATTTTTTTCATGCTTGTGTCTAAATGAATGTGTGTTTCTTTTTCCACGCCAACAATATCTACAAATGTGTAGTTAAATAATGTGTCAAGATGATAACTGTCTGGCATTTTTAAATCGATTGTTTCACCGTTTTGAATAAATTCATTTATTTGTTCATCATTATATTTGTCATCATTAAAATCACCAACTCTAAAAATAGTTTCACGCTCAGTATTTATTTTTGAATAATTGTTGCAAGTTAATGAATTTACTATCGTTGATTTGCCAGCATTCGGAAATCCAACAACTGCAATAGTAATGTTTTCGATAGATTTAGGGGTAGTTTCAGTGTTCATTATGAAGTTATTTATTGCTACATGATATACATTATATGCGCGTATAATGTTGTAAAATCCGTATATTTAATAAATTAATTATGTCACTAAAAATAGTTTTTCACTGTATGACTTATTTTTTGTTATTTTTATTGTTTTTTCATTATCATCTTCATCATCATCATCTTCTTCACCATTTTTTTCATCATCTTCTTCACCAGACATGTATTCACTATTGTCGTCATCAATATATTCATTTTTAGTGCTCGTAATTTTATGAAATTTTGATTTATGGACGGCAATATTGTTTTGTAATCGGACCATTTCAAGCTCATTTTGTGATGTAAATTCGTTCACAAATGTTATATTTATTTTTTCATCAGCATCATATATGTCCATGATATCGCTTAATTTATAATCACCAAGTGTTTTATTTAATGATGTATTGTTTTGTATTAATAAATGTCCATCATTTGGAACAAAATGATTTCTAACCAAATTATGCAAAAATACATTTGAATTCACAAAACATATAAATTCAATTTCAGGATTTGCATTTATTATTTCAATTGATTGGTTATATGTTAAAGAATTATCTTCAATATCTTTTTTTATGTATTCTGACATTTTGTTTTTGTACGAATACATTATTTGTGATGATGAAGTGAAGAAATCTATTGTCAGCATATCATAATATTTACTCCATGCATTTTGTGGAAAAAACATATTTGTTATATTATTTTGTTTTCCGCTATTTTTATTTTGCGTGACGTTTACTAATTCATATTTACAATGCACATTAACAAAATCAATATCTAATTCACCCAAAGTTATTATTTCTAAGTTATCTTCAGCTTCACGCAATGAAATTTTTAAATGATTTTTTAAAGGTTCCACTAAATTTATAATAAAATTTTTATTTGTTTCAAATTTATTTGATCCATTGCGCATTTTCATGTGCTTGCAAATAAATTCAACACTAACTATGTTTCCGTATATGCTTGCAAGTTGTGTATTATTTGTTTTTATATTCTTCATATTGTTGTTTATTATATTTTCGTAAATTTCGCAAAGTTCATGCAATTCATTAGAAATTTTACACAATGTATCATTTGCATCATAATTATATAATTCTGCAAATTCACACAATAATTCTGATATTTTTTTATCATCAATATGCTGTTCATCAATATTTTCACATATTTTAAAAGTGTTTATTAGGGGTGATTTTTTTAACATTTTTTTTATAATTGTATCACCATATTCGTTTTTTTGAGGCATGAAAATTAATGTACTGTTTATATATTCATTCATTTGTTTTCCGTAATATATCGAAATTTGCGAATGTAAAATTTGAAAATCATCAAGAGGACTATAATATTTTTCATAATTTTGTATTTTCTGATTATGTTTTTGAAAAAAATCTTTTACAATATGTGATACATTTATTGTTTTTATTTTATCATCTGTCATTTGTTTATTTATTTTTAATTTTGGAATAATTGATGAAAATAGATGTTCGCATAATTTGTGAAAATGTTGGACGACAAAATTCGGATCAGCATCTTTAAATTGTTCATCAAATTCATTTAGCATATTCATTATTTTTTTGGTTTCTTGTTCAATTGTATCTCTCTGTAATATTTCTTTTACATTTCCAGTTTTTGCAACTTTAAATTCGTCGACCACTGTTCTATTTGGATTTTTTATTTTATTTCCATCATTATCAACTGTCATTTCTTGCATAATCTCGTCACAAAATACTTTGCATCTTTGTTCACCTAAAAGTTTAGATAAGTCAGACTCTTGAATGTCAAATGATTTTTTTGTTTTTAATCGTTCCATTTCATCGCTTAGTATTTCACATTTATCTAAGAATTGTTCTTGCGTTACTTTACTTTTGTGATTAAGACCATTACATATTACAATAATTGATTCTATAGATTCCGTAAAATGTAAATCGTTACTTTCAAGAGCATATTTATAATTATTTTCTTTGAGATATTTTTTTTCGCTTCTGTCGGGAGGTAACGTATATATGGCATGCGTTGTTTTATCAAAAAGAAGTCCCAAGGTATTTCTCAATGTTTGGTAATTATCTTTTGATTTTGCCATTAATTTTTTTAGTTGCGAAACAATTTTTTCGTCAGGTTCGTCGTCCATTTGATAATCCATAATTTTAAAAACTAATGTTGGCTTGTGCATTTTTGGTTTAGATTGTTTCAAATGATTTTCGAACACTGATATTGGTTCAATAAAACTAAACATAGTATTATCAAGCGTTTTAATTCCATTAATTATGACAACATCTGATAGCGTATATGCTATGAGAAGCAATTTATCATCTCCTTTACTATCCTCATATTTTAGACCCTGACAGTCGATAAATATATATTCGTCAGATTCGTAAACATTAATCCCTTTAGTGCAATGATTGTCGCCAACTTTAGAATCAAAAATATCATCCGTTTTATATCTTTCTGGATATGGAGATATATTTTTAAGATACGCGTTAAAGCAATTTAAAAAAAATGATTTACCCATCCTTGCTTGTCCTATAAGACATATTACGTGTTTTTCTTTTTTATCGGTGAGCGTAAGTTTTGAAAGGTCATATGTATTTAATATAGGAAATCCATCGTTGTCAAATGAAAAAAGATTTGCTGACATTGTATGTGTTTATTGTTGAATATTAATTATTGTTATTATGTACATCATGTACATATTATTATTTATTCAATTTTTTTATTATAGTGTTAATGTCACTATTAAATGCAGCGTAAAACTAAAAATATAATCATCATGTGTATTTATATTTTTAACATAAATTAATTTTTTTGTAACATAACATCAATTGCGTTTTGTTGTTTTTTAACTATCATGTTAAATAATTTTTCATTGTTTAGAACATTTGCGCTGATATTTTTTGGACTCACGACACGATCAACACGGTTTATGGGATTATTGCCGTAGGTCATAGTATATTGACGGGTAGTGTCATTTTCATACAGCTTATGTGATTTTCCAATTTCTGCATAATCCGTCATTTTTTTTGTAAACAAATTAAATTTGGCTATGGCGTCATCTGATGGTGTTTGTGTATGTGCAAATAATTGTGTTTGCGCATGTGCTTTTAGTGCTTGCGTTTGCTCTTGTGCTTTTAGTGCTTGCATTTGCTCCTGTGCTTTTAGTGCTTGCATTTGCTCTTGTGCTTTTAGTGATTGCGCTTGCTCTTGTGCTTTTAGTGATTGCATTTGCTCTTGTGCTTTTAGTGATTGCGGTTGCTCTTGTGCTTGCATATTTGGTAGGTTGTATGTGCTGATATTTAAATTATAAGGATGTTCCAAGGCATTATCTGGTTCATTTTTTCCGCCAGATAATATTGTGGATGGTTGCAATAGATTAAATATGTCCGTGAGAGAATCAAGTCCTCCCATTGAGTAATCAAAAAAATATTTAAAATAGTCGAAGCATTTTTGTTTAAAAATTGTGATGTCAACTGGTTCATTATTATAATTTATTTTACACCATGCTTCATCTTCTAAAATAAAAATACGGTTTACATAAATGATATTGACTGCTAACAAAAAATGAAATAATTTTCCGTCGTCAATATATTTTCGGACTGTTTGTATATTCACATCATGTTCATTCGTGTAAATAGTAAATATTTCAATAATTTGTGCATAAATATTTCCGCTAACACTATCCGGTATGTTATGTTGACGTAAAAATGTATTAATATATAATTTTAAATCAGCATATAATAATTCTATAAATGTATTTACATTTGTGTATGACTCGTTGATTTTTTTTATAAAATCCATGCAAAAAGATATCAATACAAAATTTAATATATAATCTGTTATAAATTTTATGCATATTGATGACAATTCTAATAAAAATGCATCAGTTGAATGGATATTTGCAGCATATTGACCAATTATTGACATATTCATATTATTGTTTGTTGTGGTATTTATTCTTTGAATTAAACCAATAATGTGATTTAATTGTTCATCTAAATAAAGAGAACCAATGTATCCTAATCGTATTATTCGTTTTTCATATTTTTTATCAGACCATAAAAAAATGCTGTTACGTGGCATATTAGTTGTAAATAATATGTTTAATAAATCCTCAAAAATATAAAAAATGCTATATAATCTCAATTTTATAATTTCGCCTGACGAATCAGAAATAGAAATTTGTGTGCTATAACTATCAATGTTAGCACAAAAAGATTCTCTTGAATCATCATTTGGATTTGGTCTCAAAATTGTCATATCAAAAAATTCTGAACCAAAATTTGGCATATCTTTGTAATTAAAATTTAATTTTAATCGAAATAAATCAAAATCAATATTTTTTGTCGTTATGATTGTGTTATTAAATGATAAATTTATTGACTCATCTTCATCCATATCTAATAATGTTAAAATTGGTACATCTTTTGGTGAATATTTTGTCAATATAAATGATTTGCTTTTTGTCGCGATTGATAAATGTTTTTCTGCTGCTGGTCCTGATTCAGCTGGTCCTGATTCAGCTACTCCTAGTTTTGCTTTTTGTTCTATTACCCTTTGTTCTTCTGCTGTAATTAATTTAGCTAAGTCATCCCCGTTAATGTATTCTTTGACCAATGTTTTGAACGGTAACGTGATTATTTTTTTTGTGATAATATTTCTTAAGGACGCAATTTTGTGCGTTATGTGTTTAAGCAATATTTTATATGCTGCCATATCGTATATAGATGCACTTGCACATACGTACAACTGAAAATCATAGTCAGAATATTCATCAAATGAATTTTCTCCAACTTTATACTTGAGTAGATCTTCAATATTTTGCACGTCAACACCATGACGTTTTTGCATATATGACGATAATGTCCAATATTTAATAACATTTCCACCTTTGAATACAATATAACTTTTAAATCCAGTATTAACAGTTGTGGATAATTTATTGCCAAACATATTATATACATTATGATCGTTACATTCCGGTTCAATAATATTTAAATATATTTCACCACTAGTCATGATATCTAAATCGCGAAATACGTATGTTACAATTTTTAGGTAGTCATTTAAAATATTTTTTTTCATGACTATAAATCTATTTATTAATTGTGTTAGCTTATCATTTATTTTTTTACGCGGCGTTTCTAGTATGTTTACATTCGACACAAATTTTATGTGGTCGCTTACTGACAAAATTCTACTCACATATTCATTCATGTTATGGATCGTCGATGATACTAACTTTTTATTATTTTCGACAGCTTTTTCATATTTCTTTTTATATTCATCATCAACATCATGTGAATATGTACAAGGATTACCACCTGTCATTAATATTTTTTTTTTTTCATCTAAATATTTTTTTTTATATTTTAAATATTTGTCTTTGTAACTTTCGTTCATACTTATAATAATATATGATTATATTATTTGTATCGAACAATAACATTTGTATATTTCATCTAACAAAAGCCATAATCTTTTTCATTTAATATTTCTCTAGTTTTTACACATGTTCTTTTGACTCCGTATGAATTAAATTAGTAAAGTGATTTTATTCATAAAATTATTAATCCAATATTATTTATAAAATAATGATGCGTCTAAATAATATTTATTTATGTTTTTGTTAACCTTTGGCATTATGATAAAATATAATTATATCAATAATTATATTTTTCGCGATTATTTGCTTAAAATATTGTAATTTTTTTTATTTTTAAAACAGTTTCTCCAAAAGATAACTTTCCTCCTTCTTTTATTTTATTAAAATAATCTTTGATGGCTTTTTCGTTTCCCTTCACACCGTTAAAAGTTATCATAAAATTTTTTTTTCCATATCCATATTCAGAATATTTAGCTTTTAATAATATTTTGTCTAAATTTTTAAGTTCTTTTGCATGTTGGAAACCATTTAAGTCAAATAAGTCAATCGTATTTGTGTGAACATAAACAGTAACAATTATCACAGGATAATTTTGTCTATTGTCAAGTTTAACTTTTTGTATTTTTGTTTTATTTTTATCGTATGAAATTTCCATTAATTTTAGGTCATTACCATCCCATTCATAATTATACGGTAAATGTTTAACAAAAATATCAGCTACTATTTGTTGTTCCAATTTTTCTAATTTATAATTTATAATTGGTTTTTTAGTTAGGTCAACACTTAAATCTTCATATAAATATATGGTTAATTCAACATAAGAACTTTTATCAAATATATCGTCACCATATTTTTCCGTTAAATATGAATTTGCATAATCTGACCAATAGATACCGTTATGTTTGCTGCGAGGTAATAATACAATAAAAAAATTTATTTTATTTATTTGTATTTCTGGCATAATTTTATCATAAATTTTTTTTAGAACATTATGTTTATCCATATATTTTGGTATATTTTTTAATGGAATATTGGGCACACCAAAAAAATTTTCTAAACTTAATGCATCATTTAGAACTTTTTTATCTTTTTGTTTCTTTTCTTGTTTTGTATATTTAATCCATCTTTTGACTCCATTTTTTGTTTCAGTAACCGTCCACATATTACCGTCCTTACCTTTTTTTTTACTATTTAATTTTTCGGCATGTGCACATATTCCTAAACCTTTTGGTGACGGTTCATCTCCTCCATAATTTTTGCTTGAATCATTTTTACATTTTGGCATTTTTATATCTATACACTATTAACGCAAATAAAATATTATCAATGTATGCGTTTTTATAATGTCGCAGCTGACAATAAAATTTTATGATTTATTATGATATTATGTTTTCGGTTAATTATATTATATCTTTAGTTAATCATATAATCATATGATGCAATACTAAAGATTAATAGCAATAAAAATATAATAAAAACAATTCATAAAAAATTGATATTTAAAATATTAATACATATTGCTAAAAAAATAAATTATATTAAAAGCTAATAACGTACTAAATATAGATATGTTTCAAAAAAATAACAAAATTGACGTAAAACAAATTATCATTAAAAATGTTGATGACGGTGATAATGAATATAGAAAATATGTGTCGATGTATGATTTACTTATGGAAATAGGTATTACGGCAGAAGAAATTCCTAAATGTGAAAATGATATTATCCACGTTGAATTTAAACGCAACCAAAAAATGATAATCAATGGTTTTCAAGTTGAAATATTGTTAGTAAATTTTGGACATCTATGTGGATACGTAAAAAAATACGTTGGAGACACTGATTTGATTAATATGGATAAATATAAACTATTGACGTGTTCAAATGGAGAACTTTCTTTAGAAGAAGTTGAAGATATATATTATCCGCATGGAGGTTATACTCATTACAATGGTTTTGATTGTCATCATTATACTGATATTGCATTATTAGATATCATTATAAATGAGAAAATGGGTATTCCTCATTTTTCAGAAGAGCAACACGATGATCGCTCATTTAAGTCATTTAAATTTGTGCTGAACGAATTAAACAAAATTGTGGATTCTTTAATTGAACTCCTTAAAAAATAATGTGAAATTAATTTTTGTTCACCATAAATATTATTTTATTTTTTAATATCAGATAATTAAATGTCTGCATTAAAAAATTAATTATTGAATATGAACTCCAAGGGTTATAATATTTGCACATGACGACACATGATATGTTATATATCATTAATTTTATTTTTCAAAATGTCCATATGGTATAAGGAAACGTCATATATTCTACATATTTATATAAATCAAATTCATTATATGTATATGTATGTACTGTATCCATGGTGTTATTGTAATCATAAGTATTAATTATATTTGTTTTATATCCCGGATATTGAGACATAAATGTCATAAAAGAATTCTTTGATGATTTTGCATATAGTTTCATTATTATTTGTATAAAAATCAATGTTTATTTATGTTTTTCAAATAATAGATTAATATAGTAGTCAACATATATACCAATTAATTTTGTTATAATATTGTTCTCTGCATATTTTGCTTTATAAAATGACCTTCAATAATTTCTTCTTTGGTTACATAACTTTTTTATACGTTGTTTGCGAAATAACGTATATTTTGCAAACATAATCGAATTTATTGCGCAGCTTAAATATGTCAATAAAAATATTAACATGTGGAACAAAAATTTATAATTCATCATCATACATTGATTTATCCAATAATTTTATATTGAAATTAGTTTTATTGATGTTGTCAATTATATTTGTCAAAAAAGTAATCATAACGTTCTTGCAATGAACATGAATTTGAACAATTATCTATGTAAAGCCAAATATATTATTATATGGAGGACTACCACCGTGACTACGTGATAATGACGTTAACATCGTAAAATATTATGTTTTAATTAAATTATAAATTAAAACATAATATTGAACTATATTATCAATTTTTATTTAAATTAATAACTAAGCATAAATATATTAAATTATTCATAATTTAATAACCGTTTTATTTTTGTCGTACATATCTAATTTTTGTCCAAGTTCCATATTGCAATATTTCTTCATTGATTGGAGAAAATGCAATTAATATTTCAGTTTCGTTAACTATGATATGATTTATGGTTAAATAATTTTTAGGTGGTCTTATTTCACATCATCAATAACATTTAAAAATTTTTATATTGCAAATAGTGACAAACCATATATTGTTCTAGTTATTCCAAGTTTCATTTTATATTATTATTTAGTTGTCCTTTAAGTCATACTATCATCGTTCGATTTAAAAAAAATTTTATGTCTACGTATAATACATGTATTTTTAGAGTTATTATTTATCATTTTATAACGTTCATATATTCGTGACATATTGTGTGTTCATGGTCATAAATTTCGTCTAACTGTATAAAACATTATTTTGGCTTGTCTTTTTCTAAAAATTATTTCACGTTTTTTTATTTTTCTTGCAACATTTTGTTTTATTTTTCTCACCAATAAATTTTTTATAATCATAAAATTTGTCATTAAATTATTTATGTTTAATTCCTTCATTTTAATATTTATTATTTCTGACGACAATGAATTGCTATTTTTTTTTATGTATTTTGTTAATTGCCGTCTGCTATTTGATAATCCCATATGTTGTTTATAATGCAACATTTTTAATCGCACGACTAATTGTAGTTCATTGTATAATATTGATTGGTATTGTTTTTTAAATGATATTATATTATATTGTTTTTTGAATGATATCACATGTGGTTGTTCTTTAAATGATAATTTTTTTTGATTTGCATGTGATGATGCCAATTGTTGTTCTTTAAATGATACTGTTTTTTGTGTTGCATGTGATGTTGCCAATTGTTGGTTTGCATATGATGTTGCCAATTGTTGATTTGCATGTGATGTTGCCAATTGTTGTTCTTTAAATGATACTGTTTTTTGTGTTACATGTGATGTTGCCAATTGTTGATTTGCATGTGATGATGCCAATTGTTGTTCTTTAAATGATACTAATTTTTGTTTTGCGCGTGATGTTGCTAATTGTTGTTTCGCACATGATATTATTAATTGTTGTTTTGCACATGATGCTGCTTGTTGATTTGTATATGATGATTGTTGTTTATTATAATTATGTAGTTTAATATTTTGATTATATAATTTTGAGTTTTTATTTTTTAACTCTTCAATTTGTTTTTTTAACTCATATTCTGTTCGTTTTTGCAGTTTCATGTTTTTTAGTTCTTCTTCTCTTTTTATCGGATTAATACCATTAGTTATCATGTAATCATACATATTTGTCGTCCCCATTGAACTATTACATGTTACGCATATGGGTCTTAAATTGAATATGTTAGTGTCTCCTCCATTTGATTCTGCGATTACATGACCAGCAACAAATGATGATTGATAAATATCAACACGTGCACAACTAAAACATGTCGATTTTCCTATTTCTATTCCAATCCATTCGTCCCATGTATTTATTTTCATATTTATGTTTATTTTTTTTTTTTTGTATCCATTGCTCATTTTTATAAATTATGAAATGTTTAATTCATTATATATTATTTTCTCGCTATACATATTTATTTTCAATATTTTATTTATGCATTTAATAATATAATTATCCGCGATTTGACAATATAATGTTTTTATTATGCTGTGATATATTCGCCGATTTAATAATATAATGTTTTTATTATGCTGTGATATATTCGCCGATTTAATAATATAAATTATATTAAATAATATATGAACAATAAAACTACTGATAAATTTATGCAAACTATGATATATTTTTTAAATAAATTACAAAAGTAAAGATAAAAAATAAATAGAATAAGACGACATTCACATATTTTTATGGGCGACGCGTTAAAAATCATGAAATATATGCGCTAATTGACGAATATAGTTCAGCGGCAAATAATTATGTTCATAAACTTCTCACGATTATGAAATATAGTGATTATGTTATCAACCCGATGATATAATGTGCATTTTATATTTAATTAAGCATAAAGAATATTTGTATTAAATAATGCATATGAGTGATAAAAAAAATAAATATGACATAATGAACGATTATTTAGAAAGTGTTCAAGGTGATATATTTGAGTTGGCGCGAGTTGATTGCTGTGAATATTCGTTGACTTTTATTAATAGTTATAAAAAAATACATTGTTGTGAGATAAATACAAATGTTCTTGAATTATTTGATTCTGATGAATTGGATGGAATCTATTTTTTTTCTATACCCGTTTTTGATATGGACACATATAAAAATAATTTGGACGAATATCCAATATATTATGCAGATTTTTCTCAAGGAGAAATAATAAATCTTAAATGTAATTTTAAAATTTTCATGCAAAAATTATTTAAATGTGACAATATGAAAAACATGCAACATTTTAGTGATAAAATTATGAATCAACAAATTCCAAAAATTAATCAAATTTAATTATAAATGTTGTAAATTGTGAATTCATTACACGATTTATTGGTGCAATAATCATTTTTTATTATTTTAAAAATAACATTTTTATCTGTTCTTATATGTCGTGGTTATGTTTTAATGATTTATCAATAATATCCGCATCATTTTTAATTCGGATGTCAACATTCTATAAATGTTATCAATATTTTTTTAACAATTCCATGATAATATCTTCGTAACATTGATGCGTTTTTTAACTGAATTAAATTTTATAGTTTTCATTTTTATGAGTTTAATTATTATGTTTACTATTTTATAAATAAATTAGCAATATATTAACAGAGTCGATATTTTTTTATTATTTTAATTGCTATTTATGAAGTCATGCGCAAAAAAATATCATTAATATTTTTATTTATATCGTGGTTCATATCTATCAAAATCATAATTGTCACAAGTTAAATGTATATACATATAGTCATAATATATATTGTCCTACGTTAATCCCAATACATTAATTGAATATGCTATAAATACTTTATTATTTTTTTAAATAATGTGCTTGATCATTTTATCACTTTTTTTTCAATTAATATTTGTCATTAAATATGTCATTCGCAATAAAATATTTTAGTGGAGTAATTTTTTTTATTATGATTATTATATTTTTAATTTAATATATTTACAAGATGTCATCACTTCGACGATATTAGAAGATTATGCATTATGAATATATTTCATAAAAACTAAATAACTTAACGATAAAGACAGTGAAAATCAATGTTTAATTTTAGCAAAATATAATTTTTATGAATATATTGATAACTGTATAAAACATAATTATCATAATGGAATTTACAGCAATGATTTAAATGACGAGCATGTTAAATTTGCAAACGGATTCATAAATAAAATAGCAGATAAAAAATCGTATATGAATTATTTTTTACATGATAATATTCCGAGTGATATTCCATGACAAAATAAAAAAATGTTGAATTGATTATTAATTTATTGCCCATAAAAACATTCAAATATAATCACATATTTCTGCGGTAACAACGTCATTTTCATCTAACACTAATTTAAATGGTTTTCCACATCCGTTAATTATATTTGAACTGACAAGTTGATCGCATTTTATTTGTTTAAGGTGTGGGTTTATCTGTTTTCCTGTGTTTTTATAGGCACCATGTCTAAATATTTTACAGTTATATTCTTTTTTATGAATTATTATTCCGCTTTCACAGTGTGGACATATGACAAAAGAATATTGTTCATCTTCTGTTGTCATTAATAGTAGTTAATTAATGTATATATATATATATATATATTGCGGATGTTTATTCAATTTTATCACGCATAATATAATTATATATGCTTTTTAATAATCTAATATTATTTCATTATGCATATATTATAAAAAAAATTGATTTTTTAATAGAAATTAAATATCTGTATACACAATTATTTAATAAACATATAATGACCAAATTTTGCAAAAATCAACAAATTTTAAAACATTCAAAAGAACAAACGTGGAAAAAAAATATGAATAATTATGATAACAGAATAGCACAATGTTATAATTGCAATAACTTTGTTAAATTTCCGAAAGAATTAAGACATCATTATAAAAATCCTGATTCAAATTTAAATTACATTGACACTAAAAATACAGTTGATTTACATACAGGGATAAATATTTTAGGCACCGCATTATTTGCACGTATAAGTGATGTTGATATGTCTGTAAATTATATAATTCAATGTATGAATTGTAACAGTATGATAAATAAAAATATAAAAAATGAATGTATTAAAGGTGATATTGTTATGCTAGATGCACATATTTTTAGTTCTCAAAATATGATAAATGTATATAACGAATCAGAATATAAATGTTCTAAAATTACCAATCGTGGAAAAAAATGCAATAACACACGTCATAGTAATGATTTGTGCTTATTGCATATACACGGCTAAAACCTATAAATTTATAATATTTTCATTCATAAAATAATCATATTTTAATAGTTCATATTAACGCGTTACTTGGGAATGAACTAAATTTATAAGTTCTTCTTTTATTACTTTTAATGATATAATATTTACATTGATGATTTTTTTATTTGCAGTTTTAAACAATTTTGTCATTTATTATTGTAAATAATTACATGTGCTATTTAATCATTATATATATTACAACATTACGATATTATTTTATTTACTCTCATATATTTTTATTTGTATATTAATAAATTAATTGAGATATTCCATGAGACCAAAATTTTGAAAGACAATACAAAGCACACTTTGCATGTGTCTCATTATTTCTGATTTATCAATGCACAATATCATTGTATAAATCCGTTTTTCTACATCCATTACGTATCCAATATCATGTAGTCTTGGATGTAATTTGATATGCTTTGAAAATGACGCATTATTTTCATGAGAAAATTTTACTATGCGACGTGATGGATATTTTACATATTTTGTCAGTTGTTTAAAACGTGCGCAATTTATGTTTAGAGAATACTTATTTTTATATTCATGTGCTATTTTTAAAACAAATTCAGGGTCGTGGCGATAAGATGAATATGTGATATTATGTTGTGATGCTAATGCTGCTATAAAACTATGTTCTTTTGAATCAAAAATTTCTTGATGAGAATTTCTAAATTGACTGCAATTTTTTTCCATTACAATCGAAAATACTTTTTTTTGCATTTCTAAATTCATTGACGCATATTGTTTTGGGTTTTTTTTAATGACATAAATGCATAAATCTTCATTATTTTGTATTTCTGGACCAAATTTTGAAAATTCATATGGCAATATTTGCATAAACAATTTTGGTATCTGCTTCATTTCATCACTTAATGTGTTATATAAAAAAGGATTTAATTTGCAGATCGATATAATGCGTCTTGATGTGAAGTTAATTCCAATAAAATCATTAATATCACTATCCAAACGCAATTTTATTGTTGAAAAATAATCTGCAAATATTTTATAATCGATTGAATTTAATTCAGCGACTGTCCATACTCTTGCATTTGAAAAAATATTACAATATTGTTCTTTATTTTTAATGCGTTTAATGTATGCACGTATTTCATCTATATTTGAATCAATTATTTTATATTTATTTGGCAAACATATTGTAGGATACGCGACTATGGGAAGTTCGTCACGTAACCATTTTGTTATACGGGCACGTTCATATAACGTCATTGTTTCTTCATTATCAGTGTAAAATCTTTTTAACACAAATAAACGAGTAATGTTTGTAAAATATTTTTTATTAATTTGTGTAGTAATGTTATTAAAATCAAACCAATAGCTTGACAAAATGTTTTCAATATTTTCTTTTTGAACATCAAAAAATTCAATATCTTGTCGCACTGGTTCACAAATCATCAAAATCATGAATAAATTTATGACAGATGGTATATATTTATCATTTTTTGAAGAATTAAAAACAATATACTTTACTATGTTTGATAATTGTGAGTGATTTTGCAATTGTTTAATAAGTAATGTATCGTTAATTGATCGCGTTTGTTCATTTCGTCTCAGATGTTTAAAATTATATTTTGTTAGCAGTTCATTTATTACACATGGACTAATTTTTTCTAATTCAATAAGATGTGCATACGAACGCATGTTATCTATTGTACTATTAAATATAATGTATTTTTGAATTAATTCGTTAATTTTGTAAAAAAAATTAATATTAAATTTTATTTTATTAATGCAAAAATTTATTATTTTTCGCATATTTTCATGATGACTGTGTATGTGACGTAAAATCGATGGAGATGTGCATAATAACATGCTTATAAATGCAAGATTATGTAGTTTGTTATGTGGTAAATTTATTAAAACACGTTCAGCTGAATGAATTTCAATTAATTTTGCAATTTTTGTGATAGGATCATCACTTTCGCAAAATAATTTTATATGTTCAGCAAAAGAAATAACAGTTATTTTAAGTTTTGTCGTTGTACCATCTTTTATATGTTCATATCCATTTTTAACGCATAAACGTTTTGTCAATGTTGTCGTATTGTCATTTTCATTTTCAGTATGTGAACGCTTTTGATACATTTGTTTGGTTCAATTTAGTGCTTGTATATTTTGTACAATAATGTGTGCAATATATTGAATAATTCAATTTTTTTTATAATGTGTTTATTAATTAAAATTCGTTTATCGATGCACTCATATATTTAAATAGTGCATGTGTATGAGCAATATTAAAAAAATGAATAAAAAAAATATTTTAATTTTGAAACAATGCCATGCATATTATCATGGCATTGTTTTATTTTTTTTGTGTTGTTTTATTATTTTATCACCCGTGACGATTATTTGATGTTTTTTTTTAAGTTTATTAACATTGCAACTATCATCACTGTCAACATAATCGTGCAAAGTATGTTCATACTGTATTCTATTTATAACAGGTCTACCACTTTGATGTTTAATAATAGTGGTGTCTTTTGAGTAGACTTTAATGCATGCACCATCATAGTCACATATTTTTATTTTTGTAAAATGTGCGTATTTTTTTGGTTTTATAGATGCGTGAGCTGTATATTTATTTCCTTTGTACAATATAAAATATCGTTGCAATATTTGTTCACTATTGCTATCAAAATATGGATAATATGATTCGTTTCCAAGTAATGTTTTATATGGTTTAATTGTTGGCTGTAACATTTCTGTATCTGATGATTTTTTAGTGGAGTGCGTTTTCGAAACATTCATGTTAATTATGTTGTATGTTTTTGTGGTATTAACAAAAATAATATTACCATTAAATATGTTTAATTTTCAATTTTTTATAATGTGTGATAATAAATATGCAACTAAAAATATTATGATACGTAATTATTTAAATATGATTATTTAATTCGTTAGGATTTGTTCGGTCTATTTGCTCAGTTATAATTTTATTATAATATTTTTATGTATCAATATACCTAGTTTTATCAATAATTGTATGTGTTTTACAAATGTGATAAATGGTACATCTTTATTAATCTAATTTTCAACAAAATGTGTAAAATTAAATTGTTATTATTTCAATTTTGGATAACGAACCACCAACATTTTCTATTTTTGTTGGCGATAGTGCGTATAATATACATATATTGCATTAAAATTGAAATTGTAGAACTATTGAACATTCAAAATATAAAGTATAAAAACACAGCATAATGTCTCTAAAAAAACAACACGGTATGCACAATAAAAGTAAATTATTAGATAATATCTTAAAAAAAATAAAATTACGCATGGAAAATAAGGATATCGTAATGTTTTACAATGATGTGCCTTTTAATTTGCATAATTTTGTAAAAAAAATGACTCCAAAAATGACACATACATCGGATGAACAGATAATTAACGAAATTAATTCGATGCTAAATAAAAACACGGTTATGTACTCCAATTTACTATCATATGCTGAGTTTAATAGCAATGATAGTCAATCATTGATACACATAAATTCATTCATAAAAAGCGACAATGTGTTGTTTTATACATCATATATATATAGTGACAAAAATATTAATGTTATTGATACATTTATAACAGTCGTAAATTTATTATTTTATATGTCAACCCGATGATATTCATTTAATTACACGCATATAAAATTAAATGAATATTAATTTTATCACAATATGTTATAATCATATACATGATGTGCGACACAATTTTACTCTATAATATGAACAAAAAAGATTATTATCAAATAAATGGAATTTGCGATATTCCAACAGATATCAATGAAGATTTTGCACACATCGCCGACAAAGTTATTTATTTTAGATCTTTTTACATAATTGACGATATAGGTACAATATATGAAAATTGTATTGACAATTTTGGTGCAGAATTTCCTCTTAAACAACTTTATTATACTAAAAAAAGCCCAACAATTAATAGTCCAATATATGCATATGTTATCACAAAATCTGGTGATATATATAATATGCACATGACATTATGCAACGGTATTACTGATACAAAATGTGTAGTGACACTAATGTATAATAAAATAAATGATACGCGAAGTGATAACACAACAAATGTTATTTACACGGGAACATTACGAAGGACAAATAATGAATGTGTATATACGGTTGACCAAAATTTACCAAACGGTTGCGGCGATATTTCAAGTATATTCAGTTCACATATAGCAGATATTACTTTTGTACATTCAGACGATCAATTTAGTACCAATAGTAATCATATCATTGATATGATTTATAATTGTGATAATGCACAAAATAGATTTTGGATAATAAAAAATAAATCAGTAAATGAATCGGAACTGAATATACAAAATAATGTTATATCAAGGGAACAATTTTTGGCGATAATTGATGAAAATATTTTTGTTGAAAATTCATTAAATGTATGTAACGTGTTGCATACAGAAAAATACAGAGAATTAAAACATTTTTATTTTAAATACAATAATATTGGTAGTATGGCAACCGCTACAAATGTAACATCAAGATTATATTCATTAAATCAAATTAATAACGCATACATGGGTCTTACTGATACTGAATTAATTTTAAAACAATTAATTGATAATTTAGGCGAATATACGTCAACTTTAATAATGGATATATTTGCGCGGCATAAATTTGCTCTGAATTTTATGAGTTTACATGACAAATTTAATTCAAAATGGATAATTAACAACGTTACACCAATGTATGCACATCCACATGATAAATTTATGGACGTAAATTTTGGAAATATTGTTATGAAAAAAATGCGGGAAACATTTAGTGCAATTGATGCGAATAATTTAATTAATGACCAAAAACATTGTTTTATATTTTCACTTTACTATTCAATGTATAATGCATATAGTTATCTTAATTTTTCACATGGTGATATATTATTGGGGAGGAATAATAATATTTTATATGATGACGTTAAATGCAATAAAAATTATGTTGGATTTTATGTGGGACGTAATACAGGGCGCGATGAATATTACATATTTAAAGTTGAAAATAATAATATTCCATCAGCAATAATATTTGATTTTGGGAATTCAAATATCAATGTGTCTGGAATGAATCAAAATTACAAGACTTCATCAAAAATTCCGAGAAGCGGAACAGAATTAGATTTTAAATTAAAACACATGTCGCAATCTGAAATAAAAACATATACATATGATAAAAATGAGGGACATGTAATGGCAACAAAAATAAAGCAATGGGAAGATATGAAAGGAATAGGAGAAGTACTCCAAAGAATATTTCCAAATGATGGAAATAAAATAATGAACGTAACGACAGAAACACATAGTTTAGTTGACGGTACACCTTCTCATAACACTCGAAATGTATTTACCGAATTTAATAAATTTGATATCCAAACATTTTTAGTCGACAAATTTAGTGAATATAAATATACATTTGATGGTGATAACTATACAAAAGTGCAAAATGTTGTTCAAAGTCCGAATATTAGCGTAGATGATGTCGAAATTTATGGTGATAATAATAATGTTCCATTTATGCATGAAGATATTGAAAATATATTTATGCCAAAAAATAAAATATATTATGACAAATATAAATTTTCGGCATCGATAAAAGATTGTTTTGATGAAGTGTATAAAAATATTAATGTAGGAATTCAATCCAGCGGAATAAATTATTATGTGCACGGAGGACTCGTAAATTTAAATATATTTAATGAGGCATGTGTTAAAAAATTAATGAAAAACGTGAAAACTCTTGGCAACCATAAAACATATGAATTGTTATGTAAATCAATGACAACGACCGATATTGATTATGTGTGTGAAGATAGTGATTCTGTCGATAAGATTTCAATAACAAATTTACAATATTTAAAAAGAGAACGAGAGCATGCTCTTAAATATATAAAATTATTATATTGCAAATTATATAATTTATTTTCGGGAAATGTTGTGTTTTGCGTAAAACGTGTACTTGTTGATCATACGTTGACGCAAATAAAAATATTAATCCAATCCGAAAATATGAATATATGGCTACCTTTTTCTGATATTGGAATCAATCGTGCGCCGTCAATTATTATAAATAATACGAACAACTATCAGTTACAACACATATTTAATTTAGAGATACCACATTTGTTAGATTCAATTGACATACATGACATACCGCGGAGACAAATAAAACTTCGACAGCGAATATTAAGAATGATTATGATGATTTTGTTTGTAATTGACAACAAAATGAATCATTTTGGTTTTGCAAATAATATTGATTTAGGCGATTATTCACTAATTGACATACCAAAATTAAAACAATCAATAATTAAAATAAGAGAATTATACAATCAAATTCCATTAAATCATCAAAATTACATCAGAAAAATATTAAATATTTACGGTAAACATAATATATCTGACATGATACTATTTGATGACGTCGGTACATTTTCGTTAAAAAAAAATATTCGAGAAATAATAGAGAAACAAATAATTAACTTCAAAAAATATGATTTCCAAAACATTGCAAAGCATACATTAGTTTCGTATTCATTTATGAACATAATATATAATAAACAATATAACTTAAATTGCAATAATCAGGAAAATTGCAATTCATTGTTTCAAAATGTATATATGTTAACACAAATAGATAAACAACTCAGAAACAAAAAAGCATTAGGAGATATGTATATTGCTTATAAGACAGTGTTAAATAATCTTGATGTGAACCAACGATTGCGCAATTTTTCTGGGTCCGGTTACGATGCCATTAATTCATGCATGATTGGAATGATTTATGGAGAACAATTTTTTACGTTTACACAAAGGAATGATCATCAAGAAATTACAGATAATAAAATTGCCAACGCTGAAATAATGACAACTATTGTAAACATGAAACAGCATAATAATGAATTATTTAATTATTTTGAAAATAATGCAAAAGGAAACAATTTCTATGTATATCGAGGAGAAAATTTTGGCTTTTCAGGTGACTCAACTTTGTTAAGCATGGATGTAGGTGATATATATGTCACACCTACACATACGTCAACAACACTCAATCTAGATTCTGCCTTTTCAAATAAATCAATTATGTTGCGCATAAAAATGCATAAAAATGCTCAATTTGTTGTTCTATTAAACTATTCTGTTGTTCCTTATGAACATGAAATTACGATTCCTTTTGGAACCGTGTTAAAAATAACAAATAAACATTATTATTTAAAAAATGGAGAAAGAAATAAAATATATGTGATCGATATGGAATATGTTAATAATATAAATTATGACGACATTGATGATTTTATTAAATACTACAAATATACATATTTAAAAAATAATGTCATAATTGACGAAGAAACTATGCGCGATACTCAACATGTGCAAGGAAATATTACTCGTAATCGCATAAGTCGCACACCTTCTACACCTTCTGCATCTTTGACACCTTCTGCATCTTTGACACCTTCTGCATCTTTGACACCTTCTGTATCTTTGACACCTTCTGCATCTTTGACACCTTCTACATCTTTAGCACTAAATGGCGGAAATAAAAAATATGATGACTTAATTTTAAAACGCAAGCTTAAAAAATATAATCATAAAATGAATAAAATAATTAATATGAATGGAGGTTCGGTTGATACTATGAATTATATAAATGGCACAACACATCAACCAAATAAAGAACATCACCAGCCAAATAATAATGATCAACCAAATAATAATGAGAAACAACCAATTAATAATGAGCAACAACCAAATAAAGATCAACAACAACCAAATAATAATGAGCAACAAATATTAGAAAAAGTGGAAGGATTAAACGAACTAAAAAAATCAAAATTATTAAAAACTGTAAAAAATATGAAACTTGTAAAAGATAAACTAGTTATGAACGAAATTTTGAGAGAATTATCAAAATATAAAAATAAATCTTATGATGACGCATTAACGTTTATTTTAACTAAAATAGAGTTACGCATAGAAGAACAACAATTATTGAAAATATATTACAATAAAAAAGAGTTGGCTTTAGATAATTTTTTAAAAATGTTTCCGGATGCAGGCGAAAAATTTGGTCTAGGTGACGCACAAATAATTGAAACATTAAATTTTTCCTTAAAAGAAAACACACATGTGTACACAAATGTTCAAACGTATTATGAGTTTAATGATGGAGAAGTTCAAAAGTTAATACATATAAACTCAGCCAAAGAAAGCGCGAATATATTGTTCGATACATCATATATTTACACAGATAAAAACATATATGTTGTTAATACATTTGCAACGATAATAAATTTGTTAATGTATGAAGCATTAAAATGATTGACTATAAAAAAATTATTTATTGCACATTTGTGTGACAGACTTTTTGGTTGACTGTTTGACATTAGTTGACCCGGATGATAGAGTTTGTTCAAAAAGCCAATTGATTGGTTCAAAAAGACATTCATCTTCTTTTACACATATATCGAAATGTTTAATTGGTCCATCTTTGTACAAACCCAATAATGTTGACGTCCTAATTCCAACATGTGCATGATTTTCAAAATTTTCATATTCATTTTCTTTTTTAACTTTTCTTACTATATCGTTTTTATTTCCAACAATTGCTATCGGAATATTTTTCATGTTTGAGTCTTTCATAATTCGTTTAATTTCTGGCATCCAATTAGTTGAAATACTTTGTTTACTTTTATATTCAGATGCGTCATACATTAAAATAATACCATCGGAACCAGATGTATAGCAATCACGAAATCCACTAAAACATTCTTGTCCTGCTGTATCGTACATTTGAGCACATAAATCATATTTACCCACGTTATAATAAGATTTTCCAATATTACATCCTCGTGTTGCATCATATTCTTTTTCAAATTTATAATTTATTTCATCACCATTATGCAATCTATTAAAATAAGATGTTTTTCCTGCACATCCGTCTCCAAGTATTGGAAACTTAAACAAAGTTTTTGATGGAGCCGGCTGACACCTCTCGCCAAAAATTCCTGATGTAAAAAATGACATATCTATAATTATTATATGATTGTGTTTTTGTTATATTATTATGTTTATTGATATTCGCGCGCAACTATTTATTTTTCAATTTTTACGAAAATATATATGTACGTAACTAATATATTTTAAATATGTACGTAACTAATATATTTAATAAATTAGATAAATAACAAATAAATTAAAATAATCCAAAAATACCTCGAGGCTGTTTTTGTGGTTCATCTGTTGTTTTTATTTTTTGAAGTTCATCGTAAATAAATAATAAACGTTCATCAACTGTCATGTTCACAAATTGTATTCGCTTAATTTTATTTTTATAATCTGGATCAATTTTTGAATAAATTTTTGTTGTGAATAATGGGTCCATAGTATCAATATCATTATAGTCAGTCATTTTAATAGTTTTAATATCATTTGTGTCGAAGGTCAAACATCCTGAACCGTTTGGTTTTCCCGAACTTATATTTAGACATGCCAAATGAATGATACCATCTTCGGAATGAAACACACATGAACCATCTGGTAAACTGTCTTCAAATTCTCCATCAATCATGATAATTTTTTTATCACTATCATGATATAATTTGCATTGTCCATTAAATCCTGATTCTGTTTTTGGTCCTTCAAATTTAATATTTCCTGACACATAATATTCAATGCCTTGTTTTTTAGACATAATTAAATTATGTTCATGCATGAATTTTTTTTCGGATACGCTTGATCTTTCGTCAAAACGAATACCAAATGTTTTATCAAGAAATGTTAATTCAATGTCAATATGTTTATTTTCATCTGTTCCATCATCGTTGTCATTTCGTGACAAAATAAATATTCTTTCGCGCGATACATTTGCTTCAATATAAATATTGTTCTCATCTTTTGTTGATGCTAATTTAAAGTCACCTATGTCTGATAATGTCATTACACAATCATCATATTCAGTGTATGTTTTAGTATCCGCATCGCTGCTTGATAATGCATATACCTTGACCACAAAAGAAGATTTTTTTGTTTGACTGTCCATTATGTTGTTTTATGTTATTGTTGTACCGTAATGTAAAATATACCCGCTATTCATAAAAAAATTCAATTTTTTGTGTCGCCATATAAAATAAAATAACTAAAATGTCAATGCGGGGAACAAAAATGCTATGTTAATGCTAAAAAACACTGATTCGTATGGCAATTTTTTGAAGTGTGTATGATTTCTTTAAAGTGTCCGTGTGATTTCTCGTCGTGCAGCGTCAAATAAAATAATCAAGATGCCAACTCAGGGAACAAAAATGCTCCGCTGATGCCACAGAACATCGACTCGTATAGCAATTTTTTGAAGTGCCTATATGCTTTCTTGTCAGTTTCTGCAAAAACATGTTTCATGTAGGTGTACGTTTCGATTTGTTCACGCGTGAGAGAGTTATCAAGTCTGCTGTGGAGTTCGATGATCGGTTTTGAAGTTGCGTGATCCCTGACTTTCACTTCAACTTCAATACCGTCAACAAATTTGACGAAAGAAAAATAGCGATTTGTTGGGTCACTTGGGTTAAACACATGGTCGTACTTGTAGCCACAATTCACCAACACTTCTCCAATGAGTTGAAGCATGTGCGCATCATGCTCGCCATTTTCAAGATTGAAATAATTAACGATCACGCCAATGTCGACATCCGATGCTCCAGGCAGATTTAATTTTGCCCCAATTGATGACATTAGCGTCACGAACGCAACGTTGTGTTTGCCTTCAAGATCTTCACGAAGTTGCTTGATTTCTTTTGACGCCATTTCCATGACTTTGATGTTGTCCAAATCGCGCGCAGCACAATAGTCCTCTGCCGCTTGAGGATTTTCGGGTGGTGCCCCAATTTGTTTCATAAGTGGAAACAAGCAGTTCATTTGTTCTTTCACGTACTGAAGAGCTTCTTCGGCATTGGAAAACGCTTTTTCTTTTTTCAATATTTCGGTCATTTTGTGCTTGATTGTGTTCAACGTTGATGGTTCATTTGTTGCTGATTGTGATGCACCCATTGTTACTGTTCGGTGTATGTTCAGTGTGGATAAGTACTATGTAATTAACATTGGACTCAATAAAATGTTGACTAATTCAATTTTTACGTGGTAGTAACCAAATTAAATTTTGGAATAAAATAATTTGATTAAGGCATTTCACTTATATGTTTCCAAATCACGCTTTCGTCACGCTTGACATCAATGGTGTCAAAGTATAAACCAAAAAATGAATAGAAATCTTTCAGCAGAAATTTAAATTCATCACTAATAGCACTCATCATCAAGTCTTCAATTTTTCCTGGAATCGTATTAAAATCACCCATGGCACAAACCGAACCAGGATATGCTTTCATGACTTTTTGCAGTTCAACCATCGCAATGTAGTTATTGTTCTTTTCACCATCGCCTTTAAAATCAAGCGGAAAATGAAGTCCCCACACAGTTTCGCCAGATTTCAAGCACATGCCAACCATGCCCGAACCAAAACCAGCCGGCAGAATGTTTTGCACATGATATTTACTGATAATATCTTCAGCTCCAGGTGAAATCCATGCGGACACAGCAAACTACATACATGAATTGACATCGTTGTTGCATTTCTCGATAAAAAAATTTAACCCGGTAATTTCACTGATGACATTTCTCATCTCAAGCCATGAAATCTCGTCACGTCGCTCACCAATGTTTCCGTAAAATGAAGAACAACCCGATTCAGACATGAACACCGTGTATGGTCCGTCACAATGCGCAAACAAGAACGTTGCACAATGACACAAGCCGTGTATGTGCCAATGGAAAGCCTTCAATGTTCGAATGCACATCATTTGCCAACGACACGTAAAAAAATGTCATCTTTCCAATGCAAATGCTGTAAATTTAATGGTCTGTCGTTGTGTACAGTTTTTTTTCATGATGGAGTTCTTGTTTTGAAATTTCAGTGCCGATAATTTTTCCGTCGAAAAAGCTATACGATATAAATTGAACATCCTCTTCGTAATTTTTTGAAATGAAAACATTGTCCAATCCAGTTACTGGCGACACCATATATTCCTCTTTTGACACATAAAATTGTGTCGACAGAGATTTTTTCATCACTGGTTGCGGAGGTGGCAATTGTTCAGATTGTGAAGCACCCATTGTTATTGATTTTGTGTGTTATGATGAGTTATGTAATTATATAATTAACGTGACATAAGTTTATCATAATATGCAATCCATATTTATCCTTCAGCGTGTGGATTATTTATAGCCATAATGTGCCAATTAGTTTTACAATGTGGTAGATACAATTAAATGTTTTTAAATTGAACAACTAATTTGTTTTATTTAGTAGACAAAATTGAAATAATATATATATATATATACATGCATTTTATTTAATACCAAACAAGAGATTAACTGTGGTTAAATAATATATATAAATGGGTAATTATCCTTCTAATAATGATAATAAGCTTAAAATTGTGTCCGATGTTGAACAAAAAATTAAAAATGACAAAAAACGCGAAGTACATGAATTTCATAGAATTGTATTGATGATTTTAACAAATGAATCACATGTTTACATATTTTAGTAGAAACTCTAATTATCATAAAATGCATGTGACATGTAGAGGCGAATTATTTGAACAAAATACGCCAATTAATTATGACGATAATAATCCACACGCTGAAGGAGAAATATGGATTGCATATTATGATAATTACGGAATGATCGAATCAACCACAAAAGAACAAAATGAAAACGCAATATTTGTCAATGTGCGCATTTTCATAAAGCAAAATTGTATTCATGATTCTAAAAATAAGCAATATATTATTACAGGTTGTGATTTTTGTGACGGACAATATAAAATGGAACATGTGAAAATTACAGATAAATTAAATATCGTGCCACCAATTTATCTCAATGACATCGAACGTAAAAAATATGATGGAACAATAAATGTCACAACACATACACAATTAACAAATATTATCGGAAATGAACCATCATCAAAATGTATTATTGATACCGTTAATTACGCGTTGTTAAATGATTTCCCTGGCAAAAATCAAAATGTTGCAATTGTAATACACAAAATATTAAATGGTAAAAATTCACAATTACACTCATTCATTCATAACAAATAATGTTAATAATGCAAAAAATAACAATGGCGTAATCATACATCATACTATTGTTACTGTTATGATGATTAACAATTAGAATTTATAAGTAATCAATCACGTGCACTTTTAAAATATTAATTTATAAATTAAATATAATTATCAATCTTTTTTAATAGACAAAAATTGAAATAATATATATATATGCGTGAATTTTATTTAATACCAAACAAAAGATTAATCGTGACTAAGACTAAATAACATATAAAAATGGGTAATTCTTCTTCTAAAAATGATGATGAAATAGATCGCGATGTAATTAGACAGACCAAAAAAAATAATAAAAATGATTTTCATAGAAACGTATTGATGATTTTAACAAATAATTCACATGATATGTTCAAATATTTTAATACACACCAAAATGAAAATAAATGTTTTATAACATGCAGTGGCAAATTATTTGAAAAAAACACACAAATTGATTATTCTAATAAAAATGTGGATGCTGAAGGTGAAATAGAGATATTATATTATATACGTGACGGTGGTATACATCATACGAATACGAAAGAACAAAATGAAAGCGCATTATTTATTAAAATAAAAATTTTCATAAAGCAAAAATGTGTTCACGACACTAAAAATAAGCAATTTATTATTACCGGTTATGATTCTTGCAATGGACAATATAAAATGGAACATATGAAATCTAAAGATTGGTTCGGTAAATCGCCACCAATTTATTTAAATGATGACGACCATAAAAAATATGATGGTACAATAAATGTAGCAACCCGTACAAATTTAACAAAAATTATTGGTTATGAACCTACATCAAAATGTATTATTGATGCTGTTAATTATGTGTTGTTAAATGATTTCCTTGGTAAGAATCAAAATGTTGCAGACGTGATACATAGTATGTTAAACAAAAAAAATTCACAATTACACTCGTTTATCACAAATAATGTTGATTATGGAAAAAATGATTGTGATGACATAATTACAAATAATGTTATTGCGACAGTAGTAGAAATTGGTGAACATTGTTAACAAATTATTAATTTATAAGTAACACTAAAAATTCATCACAACTATTTGCATCAATAGATAATAATGAACATTATTTACAATTGTCATTTCAAAATATAAACATATGAATAATCATTATCAATGTAATTTTAGTAAACATCAAGATAATATATGGGTAGCAACAGAAAAAGTACATGGTTTCAATTATTCGTTCATATGTGATGGCGTCACTGTTTGTCCAGCAAAAAAAGGCTCCACATTATCTCCTACCACGGGATTTAATAATCATCAAAAAGTGTTCGCATTGTATAAAAATGAAACGCAAAAATAATAAATCATATTTTGTCAATTACAATGCATTGGTTCAAATATTTAGTCCATATGGTGCTATTATTAAATTGACGCCAGTAATCATGACTGGTACACTAAAAGAAATATTAGATTTTAATCCAAAATTTGAGTCGATTATTCACACATTATATGGACTGGAAAAATAGATAATAATTTTGCAGAAGGTGTTGTAGTAAGATTGCTGAAAGATAGAGTGTTACCCAACAGTAAATATGATGAACGAATTATGTTCAAATATAATAATCCTGATTTTAATGAATCAACAATGGACACACTCAGCAAAAATCATTTAAAAGCATTAAAAATTAATGATAGAAATGTTTATGTTTTACTTTTTGAAACATATATGACCATGCATCGAGTTGAAAACATAAAAAGTAAATTAAATGATGATGAAAAAAATAACTGAAAAATTATTATATGATGACGTGATGATAGATTATAGCATTGATGAATCTGCACTTGATGACGCATGACGCCGAAATAAATAAAAAATTTAAAAAATATTTTTGATTGTGTAAAGGATTTTTACACAGAAACAAATTGTTTTAGTAAATACGCATCATAAAATATTGAAATGTTATTCATCTTGACATACATTATATTATAGCATTATTTTATACAACACATACATACTTAACACAATGTCGTACACGTATACATATTTGGATAATACTAAAACACATTTGATGATTGAAACAACAATCGTAAAACAAAAACATGTTAAAATATTTTGTTGCAAAGTGAACATTGACAACGGTATTGTTTTAAAAAATTTTGATGGGATTCAAGAATTGGAAGACACGATTGGTAACGGTAATATTATTTATGATGACGATAACAAAAATTCAACAGAAACAATAATGTCGACGGATATACATCATGTTGCTGACCAGAAGAAAAAAATGTATATAATTCTAACAGAATTTCCTGGAATATCAATTAAAATGAATTTTATTCCCGCAAAACATTTCAGCTGGATGAAAAACGAAGAAATGGATGAACTAAGAAAACATCACTATGCTTCAAAAAAACAATCTCACGTAAAATTAGAATCTGAAAACGCGTTATTAAAAAAAGAATTGGCAGAATTTAAAAACAAATTTGACATGTTGAGTTCATTTGATTATATAAATTTTTGTCATAATGATGTTCTCGTGGAAGATAAAAAACGTATGCAAGATAAAATTATAGAATTACAAATATTGAACGATTATTTGCAATCATCTGAAATGCAAATGAAAAGAAAGAAATGTGATGAATATTTGTCGAGCTCTTATAAAAAAATTAAACCATAAAAACATTATTATTTTATTATGCATCAATTATGCAATTTATTTCAATGATAGTAAATGTGCCATAAATATTTTTATTTCTATTTCATTTTTTTGCTAAAACTAATCTAAAAATATTTTTATATTAAAATATATAATGGATAATCTTGATCTTTTAATACTAAAATATGATGATTATAATACATTTCGTATTTATTGTGTTGGTGAACCAAAAATTACTTTTCATAAAATCAAGCCAGATAAACAAAAATATGACAACTAAATAAACATAAACAAAATAAAAATGAACAAAAACGTAACAAACTAAATAAAAAATGAACGAAAAACATAATATATTATGTTTATTATAATTTTTATATGCATACAAAAAATTTGATTTTATTATTGACCATGTATGTACATTATATCATATCCATCAGTAATTCCGTTTAAATATTTTCATATTTATTCTGATTCATGTGATTTAACATATAATTATACGCATAAAAAAGATGTGCATATATCTAATAAAAAATATGGTAAGTATCCACATATGGTAGGAACAATATGTGTTGACTTTTTATGTTTCAGTTAATGCGAATTGTACATTTTGTATCTAAATAAATATTATTCTGAAGAAAAATTTTTTAACAATAAAATATGTGACTCCATAAAAAATCAAATATGTCCAAATAAATATTTTATAATTAACATATTAAAAAAATTTAACAATATGATTACAAATAATTCTCGTGGCAATGACGAACAATATATTAATACGCATCATTTAGCAGAAATATTTGAACACAATGATGTATTTATGTGTTTCGCAAAACCAATGGATGAATATTATAATTTATAATTTAAATTATGGTTTAACTGTATGCAACCCATTTTCTAGAAAAAAACAGATCGCTTATTAAAAAATAAGTAAAAAAAATAATGGCGCCTTTGATTGATATGGTCATCAACATAAAAAAAATAAGCAACATAAAATTATAATATAATGATGATGAACGATTTGTGCCTAAACCTGTATCAAAATATTGCGGCACATATTTAACCATGAATAATATGGTTAAAAAATATGACATTAATAAATGATGTGGTATTTTATTAATTCCAGAAATATGTGTCAGAAAATAATTTGTAATAAATATTATCAATATCAGGTTTAATATGATGACTTTATCACTACCTCCTTTAATGTACGTTACCAAATTTAAATGATGATTAGATTTATTCATATTTTTATTGCTTGTAAATGCGACGGATAATACAGTTCTTTCAGATTTAGCATCATTATTTGGCGGAACTTGATGAACGGTTACACCACCATTAAACAATGCTGCATCACCTTCTTTAAAATATATCGAATGTTCTTTATTATTTTTATCTTTATATTGCAACGGACTAATGTCGCCTATTTTTTTGATGCACACAATTGCATTGTATATTTCGGAAGTATTATTTGTGTCAACATGCCATAAATGATGTGAATTTTTTCCATTATATCGATATATGGTTGCTTTATTATCACCCATATAATATAATTTTTTTCCTATTTGTTTTTCATACGATAGTCTTATTTTTTCGCTAATATTGTTTATTATTTGTTCTTCATTTTTATTATATTTTTCACAACATTGGTGAGATATTATATTTTTTCTGGTAAAATAATAAAAGTCTGTATTTTTCGGAAGCTTTATGGTTTGAAGCAATGCAACGTCATTTTTATTTAATATTTTTTCACATTTGACACAAAACGGATTTAACATTTTTTTATAATTTATTGGGTCAGTACGTCTATACATGTTAATAAACCTCCGAATGAAATTTTGACCATACAAATCAATAACGCCATAATAATCTATTAAAAATAATAGAACGTAAAATATTAGGATACTTAATACATGTTTCAACATTATTTATAAATATATGTTATAAATTAAATTTCAAGTTCATTAATATTTTTGTTTAATTTGATGAGGTGTGTCATCGCTATTTCATCATCTTTAAAATATTTTGCAACATATCTAAAAGAGCGGTAATCTTGTGATACAACATTGCACACAAATTTAAAATCTTTTTGTAATTCATTTAGTTCGTGCTGAGAAACATACATAACAGATTCCCAATTTGCAATTATTATGGATCTCAATAAATATTGTTTCTCCTGTTCATTCAGACTATTCATTTTATCCAGGTTCTCAAAATATTCAAAATATTTTTTTTCTTTCGCCAAATTTTCAAAATATTTATAGATGTCATGATTTTTATTTTTTTTTTTTAGCAGAGTATCAAATGTTTCTTTTTTATGTGGAGAGTCATTTATTGTGCTACAATTTGATATCGTGTCTAGCGTTGGTAAATATGCGCCGGGTGTGTGTAATTTACGTGCAGGCAAAATATGCTTGAGAAAAATGCGCGGATTCATGAACGAAATTTTATTCATATACATGTTATAATATTTATGATTTTGTTGTAAATATATAATATATTGTACATGTCATACAGTTTTTTTTTCAATTTTTAAAATATATTGCACATTCACATCGAAAAAATTGAAATTTATAATCATTGACCACCACATAATTATAATTTAATAAAATAATATACATTGCATCACAATGACATCTAAAATTGAACAACAAATTAAAACACAAATTTATATAATTGAGCAAAATAAAAAAAAAAATAAATTTAGTTCAACGTGTGTTCAGTGTAAATTAAATGTCGTGACACCATTTGATTTTAAATGCGTGTTGATTAACGTAAAACACAATGCAAATGTAAATAATATATTGCCTGTGTGTAACACGTGTCATTCTAAGTCACAACACACGCAAAATAAGACGACAATTTATAAAGCAGCTCAAAAAATAGCATATGAAAAATATTACGGCGCGTCGCACATTAAATGTTTTTGTTGTCAAAATACTGATATAACACCATTTGAATACGTTTGTGGACACGTTAAACCAAAATCACAAGGAGGTGAATATACCGTCGAAAATTTAAAGCCAATATGTGCTTTATGCAACGGAAGTATGGGTGTTCAAAATATGTTTGACTTTATGAAAACATATTTATGCATCGATGTTAATGATCATACACACAATAAATTAATTAACATCATACCGACACAACAAATGATAATTGATGATGTGTGTAAGTATAAAGAAAAAAGTAAATACAAAAATTATATTTTAATTAAATTACAAAAATTATCACGTACACCTCATATTCAAAATAGAATAAACGTTATGACTAAATACGTTAGCGACAATTCGTGGACTGCACATGATTTATTGACTGATGAAAATTATTTGAGAATTCAAATAAAAAATAATCATGGCGATGCATGCGAATATAAATTAAAACATTTAAATCACGATATTAAATACGGCTACGTAAAATTTGTTGAACTAAAAATTACTCAAACACATGATTGAGCAATTTATTTATTAAATAAATATTATTTATAATCACGATTTAACGTTTAATAAAATAAAATATTTTAAATAGTCACATGATTATTTTTTATTTTCTTTCCGTTTTCGTTCAATATAATTTTTAACGGGATTATAAATTTCATCTGATTCATCCGATTCGTATAGTATATTACTATTTTGTGTTGCACGTTTCTGTTTTTTAGTTGTCCCGTCATTTTGTGTTGCACGTTTCTGTTTTTTAGTTGTTTCGTCATTTTGTGTTGCACGTTTCTGTGTTTTAGTTGTTTCATCATTTTGTTTTGTTGACGTTTCAATAACATCATCACTTTGTTTTTCACTTAATTCGTCATTATTAATGTTGATTATTACTTTTTTATTTATTTCTTTATTAAAATTAATAATTATTTCACTTGGTACATCATTCTTTTTAACATTTATTATAATTTTCTTTTCGGATACATCTTTTGTTGCAGGTGTTGATTTTGAAAAAGAATTATTATTATCACGAAAATTAAATTCATCGACAATATGTTTATGTTTATGTTTATGGAAAGAAGAAATAGAATCACTTGTCGGAGGAGTACCAAAACAATTAAAACCATTAAAAGGAACATTGGCACCAGCAGAAGAATTTGCGCGAGTAGTAGATCTATCAATATCTCTGGCACTAGTGGAACTGCCAAAGCAAAAACCACCACTAGATGCATCAGAAGGATCATTTAAATTTTTAGCACTGGCGGCACTGCCAAAGTTAAAACCACTAAAGGGTGCAACTGGAGTTCGAAAATTATCACCAGAACTTTCGACAGGAGGTGTAGAAGAAGGTGCTGCACCAAAAGAAAAAGACATTATATTGTATCTTGTGTTTATTGTTATTAAATTATTGAGCAATAATGAACATATCATGATTGATAATATTTAATTCAATTTTTTTGTATCAAATTATATTAATAAATTAAAATAAGTTGCATATTTTTAGTTTTTGCTAGACTTTAGAAATGTATCGATAAAATACATTTTATTTTGATGCATATTTGTAATATATTTTTCTACATGTTCCATATTGATATCTTCGTCTGCATTTTTTGTCGTGGCGAACCATTCACGTACAATTGATAAATCCACTTTAATTTTTTGTGCAAGATCTGCGGTTAACAATTTTAAAAAAATAGATAACGCGGCACGCGCATCATGATTATTCATTCCGTTATTTAATTTTTTACAAAATGATATCATAGCCGCAACCGTAATATTATATTTTTTTTGTTTTTTTGATTCGTAACGTTGTATTTTTTTAGGGTCAATGATTATTTCTGTGTCATCGAATTTCGAATATTGCACGATATCTTTTAATTTAATATTTGAAAATAATTTAACACATGTCATATAAAACTTATGCGTTTTTTCGATAGCATTTATTTTTTCATCACATGTATCATGTTTAATATATGAAATATACACTGAATGTTTAATCATTCGCGTCGTTGCATTAAAATTAATTTGTGTGATGATGTCTGTTGTTTTTTCTCGCGATCTTGATCTCTCACGTCCACGCATTTGTTTACGAACATCATATTGTTCGTGGTCATTATATTGTTCGCAGTCATTATATTGTTTGTGATCATTATATTGTTCGTGGTCATTATATTGTTCGTGGTCATTATATTGTTCGTGGTCATTATATCGTTCGCGGTCACGTCCACGCATTTGTTCGCGGTCATCATAACGAGGTCCACGTCTGCACATTTGTTCGCGGTCATCATAACGAGGTCCATGTCTGCACATTTGTTCGTGGTCATCATAACGAGGTTCACGTCTGCACATTTGTTCGTGATCATCATAACGAGGTTCGCGTTTACGCATTTGTTCACGTCCATCATATTGTTGATGCGATAACGTATAATTTGGTTGATATTTTTGTGGAAAATTTTGTGAAAACTCAAATGACGAACCACGTGGACTATCATAGTACTGTTCTGATTGTTCGCGCTGAATATGTTCTTGCATTTGCTGTGAATATTCGTCTAAATATTTCTTATAGTTGTCAAGTTTTTGCTTATATGCGTCCATGCTTTTGTTATGTAAAGATTGTGCGATGTAATTTATTGTAACATATGTATAAATTGATTATATCAAGCATTTATATATTTCAATTTTTTTTGATACATAACAAAAAAATTGAAATATATAACGTAAAAAGTATAATATTAAATAAAAAACTCTAAAAGTAATAAAAGAACAAATATGGCTTACAATAAAAAAGAACAAATGGTGTTGGACTTGATGAGGAATGAAGCCCCAAAACGTGCCAAAATTCCAAATGCAAATAATGGACACGCAATTATGTCATGCCTGATACTGAATAAAAATTATTGTCTTTTACAAGGTTGGCTATAACAAATATGAAACGACAATGAATCACGGAACTATACATGCAGAAGTTGACGCAATGCTTAAATTACCTAAACAACAAAATAAAACATATATTTCGTTGTGTGTTTTTACGACGAACAAACATGGTTCAATATTGCGAATGAGCATGTGTTGTGACAATTGTATGAGAAGCATAAAAATAATTGGAAATAAAAAAAACTATGTGGTTAAAAAAATATATTATATTAACGAAAACGGAGAACTTTCAACGTTTTAATTTATTTGCTACGCAATTTTTTATTAAATATGTTTAATCCATAAATCAATTATTTAGTGTGTATATCCTAGTTAATTTAACTGTTCGGTTACTTTTTCTTTTATGGTTTTAATATTGTCATCATATTTATTCCTTATTTGTGATATAACATTTGCTATATGTTCACTGTCTGATATTTTTATCTGAATATTTTTATTATAACCATTTACAATAATGGTAAAGCTTTGCTTTATTATTTAGTTCAATGCTGAAAAGCATGACCCGCCTTTAGGCTTGCACGCTTCGCGTAAACTAGCCTTGAAGGCTTGTCGCGTTGAAACAATTAGTCACTCTACTCATTCTTCCGGTGAAACATTTGCATTCCGTATCCTCCATCTCGATATTTATTATGTTTAATATTTCATTTTTATGTTCATGATTAATGGTCAATGATATTACATTCAATAGTAATTCATTAATTGTGATCCCAATAATTGAATGTATGTCTTTATTTCCCATGTATTCGAACAATAATTGTTTCGTCTTTTTATTTAATATATCGTTATTAATTATAAAATTAATTAATTGATCATCATTCATAGTTGGTTTATGAGACATGACATGATTGATACTTTTTCTGATGCATTCTTGAATATTATGATTATGTACAGATTGAGAATCATTATAAATTTCTTGACTATTTCGATGTGTTCGCTGCAATCTATTTATAAGACGTTGAACATTTGGTGGTATATATTCTATTTCATTATTACGGTAATAAAATGTTTGCAAATTAATTAATTGCCCTATTTCTGATGGTAAAACTGTTAATTCATTATAAGAACAGTCAAATATTTGTAAATTGATGAGATGTCTTATTTCTGGTGGTAAAATTGTTAAATTATTACATGAACAATCAAATTTTTGCAAATTAATCAATTGTTCTATTTATGGTGGCAATGTTGTTAATTCATTGTATGAACAATCAAATATACATAAATTGTTCAATTGATTTGTAAAACCTGTTAATTTATTTTTATTACAGCACAAATTTTGTAAATTAACAAGATGTCTTATTTCTGGCGGAATATGATTAAATTATTTGATGAACAGTCGAATGTTTGCAAGTTAGTTAATTGTTTTATTTCTGATGGCAGTGTCATTATTTTATTATGTGAACATATTAACACGTTAAGATTTTTTAATTGCATCGTAATGCTTAATGATTCATTGTCAAATAAAGGCTGTATATTTGTTAATTTATTTTTGCTACAGTTTAATTGTTGTAAATTAATCAATTTATTCATGTGTTTAGGTAATTGTTTTAATCTATTATCATGACAATCAAATATTGCCATGTCAGTAAAATTATTAAATAATAAGATATCTAACGAATTTAATTTATTACTTGAACATTTTATTGTGCGAAAATTAGTAAGCTTATTAAATTCTTTTGGCAATGCGGTTATGAAATTATTAGAGAAGTCAAATGATTTTAAACTGCATAATTCATCAATATTTTTTGGGAAGCTAGATAAACAATTATATGAACAATCAAAATTTGTTAATTTTGTTAATTTGTGTGCATTGAGTATATTCATATGATTTAAAATTTCATCGCCATCGTTCAAACAAATTGAATTGTTTGGTACATCGTTAAAAAATGTTCGTAAACTATTCATATTGTTGCGTGAACAATTTAAATTACGTAATTCGGTTAAATTTTTTATTCATGATGGCATCACAATTTTTTTTTAAAAATATAATGTCAATGTCAAGTTCAAAAAAAATAAATATTCACATGTTGACATAATAAATAATATACCTCAATAATTTATAAATAATGAACATGTTATTAAAAAAATGTTATCATATTCGAGTCATGAATTTAAACACATATATGAAAAATGATAAAAATTTTATATTAAATATTATGAAAACATCGTCAAATTTTCGTTACGATGTTTATAACTATTTATCACGTGAATTAAAAAATGATGATGAATTTGCGGTGCTGTTAATAAATATCGATAAAAAAAAGAGTACAAAATAAAAGAACTTACATATTTTACAAAAACATTATTAAATGATCGAGTTTTTATGCTTGATATTTTTAAAAATAACATGTCAGGACCACAAGAAACAATGCAATTATTAATAAATATGAAACATAATTATGAATCTAACATCGAATTTAATAGATAATATATTTTATATTTTTCTAAAACTTATGGCAGCAATATTGTGAAACATTTAAACGTAAAAATAAAACATAACAAAGAATTAATGATGTTCGCAATATCGCATAATTTTCATATATATGACGCGCTACCAATTGGATTAAAAAATGACAAAGATATCATTAAATGTGCTAAAGAAGCAGGATGGAAAAATAAAAAAAATAAATACAATCAATAATATGTTAAATTAAATATCACATTAGCTATGTGAACAATATGCTGATTTATATTTTTTTGATTTATATCATCACGCCAAATGATATCACATAACAATTCTACCGCTTTTTTTTCATCATATGGTTTTAATTCTGGTTTCATGTCATGTTTTTGTCTATGTTCTCTTTCTTTTTTTATGAATTCGCGTTTAATTGACATAATGTTTTGTAATTGTCCATAATATGTCGTGTCACTTTTTACGACCCAATCAAAAAATGCCTCAACGGAACAATCATCACAAAAGAAATTTATTTTATTTCCAATTGTAATAATTTCATCATCATGACTAAAATTTAATATTTTTTGTTTAAATATATACCCAGCAATTTTATTTCCAAGATAGCCAGCTCTTATTATGTTTGTTCCATGTATGTTTCCAACATTTGCTAAATCAATTATGACATGATTTGTTGGATAAAATTTAGCATCATTTGGTAAAAACATTTGGATAAACATCGAGTCATATCCTTCATCTATATCTTTTTGTACGACAATTTCGTGTATGTTATGTATGGCGTTCATCATATCATTTTTATTATTTTGTTTACCCCGTATATCATATAACGGGTCATAATAACGAATGATAATGTTTGAATATCTCGTTTTTATTTGTTCATAAATATTTTGTCTAATTGAATCATAGTTAAGACATAATAATAGCGTATCTTCATCGATTGACCAATTTGCAATGCCAGCCACGTATACATAAAATGTTTCATCGTGCAGATTCATTTAGTGTATATTGTTGAAGGTTGATCACGCAGATGTTATGTTATGTATTGGTGTTATATTGTCAAATATGGCATATAATGATGGTCAATCATTATTATATTCAATTTTTATCCATAAAATTGAATATTTAAATACGTTGATATGCTTTGTATAAACATATAATATTAATACAAACACAGTTAACGTATTATGGAACAGACTAGCGAAACAATCATACACCCGGATGAAGAAGCTGACACATCTGTTTTTGATCTTTCAAAATCACTTTACCGCATCAAAATTGGAATGTCCAACAAAACTCAAGAACCAAAAGCTGCCGAATCTCAAGAACCAAAAGCTGCCGAATCTCAAGAATCAAAAGCTACTGAAACTCAAGAACCAAAAGCTGCTGAAGTTAAATTAACAAAAAAAGAAAGAAAATATCTGACAATGTATTGGGCGGTTGAACTTGATAATGGTGTTTTTGATAATGAAGAAATTAAAAAAATTTTGGATGAACATCCAAGTCTAATTAAGTTGGGAAAAATTCATTCGACCTTGCTATTTGTTGGAAAAAAAATAAATAAAGATGAAGAAATATTTTTATCATTTGCAGAAAAAGAATGTTGTGTAACAATTGACAGTTTTGGTTATTCTGATGATGCAATGGCTCTTAACATAAAATCAATCATATGTGATGATAATGTTGTACCATCTTTTGCTACACGACAACATGTAACGATGGCACTAAAAGAAGGGGTGGCTGCTAAAGATTCAGTCAATACATTGCTTGGTGACGGTACTGTAAAATTATTGTCTACAAATATTACAATCACTGGCAACGTTAAGCGATATATATATTAATACTATTATTTTATTACTTATTTATAAATAATAAAATATAATTGTTATTGATTATTACCGCTGGGCATCACAACATGTGTAATTTTAGGATTAACATTAGCTTTAACATCACTGTTCAATAAAGAATAATCATGTTTTTTATGAAAATCATAAAAAATTTCGAGCATCAATAATGAATTTCCGCCAATATCTTCATTAATAAATTCTTTAGTAAGATTAAAACCCATAAATAAAAGCTATTCTTTTTGTATTTCGGACATTTTCACAATGTTATACATCAGCAAAATATTCAACACCATTTGGTAATAATTTTATTTCGTTGCATAATATGTGTGCATTTTAATGTTTTGTGTGCACAAACATATTGATTTATCACATCAAAAAAATTGAAATAGTAACAGTATTGCACATATATATTACATATTGAAGCATACATACACACAAATAATATCATTATTATGGCTGCACTAACGAATCCAACAACATTTTTCGAAGATGTCTCAACTAAAATTGCGCATCCTGCTATTTTGTTAATCGACTCATCTGGCTCAACTAAACAATCTTTCAACACTGAAAATACTATTTTTGAACAGATGACAAATATTGTTAAAACAATCAACGCAACTGATTTTAGATTCATATTTTGGAACTCAAATGCTTTTGAAAATACAGAATTTGAAAATACAGGATTTCATCAAGGGACATCAGTTATTCCATACGTCATTGGGAAAGATAAAATTAACCAACCTTTTAAATTGACCAGTTCTAAAATCACAGGGTCATGTCTAACTTTTCCGCATCTTGCATTTAACGCAATTCCAAGCGATTGGATTAATAATACTGACGCAACTCATATTTATTTTGTTACTGACGGCGAAATTGGATACCATAATTGTCCACAATATGAATTATCAGGTCTCCGATCTAAATTTGCAGAGGCAATTAAAGACTTATTTAAAAAATATAATAACATTCATCTTCACATTTTGACAGTCGAAAATAAAAAATATGATTTTAATAAAGTTGAATCAACTAAAAATATGGCTGGTGGAGATGTATATTCTATCATTCAAACAGAAGGATTAACATCATTCATAACAGAATTTACATCATATACACCAAATAATTTGGATGGACATAAACATTTTGGAAACATTATTGCGCCTGCAGGATTTATACCTTTCAATGATAAAATTTTTCCTGAATCAAAAACAAATGAATTTGTTGGCTACCTTAAAAAATTAGTAACTGAAACAGATTCCGAAGATGAATTGTTGAAAATAATCCAACATCTATCGTCAACCATCAAAGTACTCATTAAAGATAAATCATCTGCACTGCAAGAAAGTATTGTCGACATGTTTTGCAATATTTTTAATGGAACTCAAATTGATCCAACTATGGTAAATTTTATTCTTAAGGACACAGTTAAGGCAGAAATTGAAGGAAGAGCAATTATTTATTCAGAATATAGATCAAAGCTAAAAGATTTTTATAAGCAAGCACAAATGTTGTTGACGCAAAATGGAAAAAATGCTATGGGAATGGAAGGTGCATTTTTTACATTGCCGATTAATGGAAATATTATGACCGGCAGTGTTCATAATATTACTGAAAGTTACAAAGTTAAAAAACAAGAAATTAAAAACTCATGTGTCAACATTGGAGGAAATATTATTCCGGTCATATCATTAAAACAAAATCCATCAGGTATTAATGAACAATGTATTAGGCAATATGTTCGTATGGTTGTTGCACATCAGTATAAAGTAAATCAGATGGACGATATTGTATTTTTTGTTGTTCTTGGCATTGTATTACAAACTGTACTATCGGATGTTTCAGATGCCATCAAAGATTCATTTAGAAAACTTGGAACTATCATGTTAAAGAAAAAAAGAATGAACACTGATATGACTGAATTAAGCAGACTTGAAAATGGGGATATACCGTGTCCAAACAATAAAACAGTTAAAGATTTTCATGTCATGATGGAAACGGTCAATTCAATTATTGGTGTTCAATGCAAGCCCATGACATTATGGTATGCTATTTGTTTAGCTATGAAAAACGAACAAATGATTGCCAAACAATTGATTCACTGCAATGAATCAATTGATGAAGATTTTCCGGATATGGTTAATTATGATGAACTATTAGAAAAAATTAAAGTGGGTATTATTCCTGTGGGAGAAAAAGCCATGCCTGAAAATTTGCATCTTGACTACAAATGTGTAATTACATTGAATGATTGTTCACATGAAGGCGGTTATCGATTTTCTGCTCACGGCAACTTAACGCCACAATGTCATCCCATATTTGTACTGTCAAGAGCAGGACATAAAAGTTTACTCGAACAACCCGTTATTATGTGTCCTGTATGTTACACTAATTTGACATATGATGATTTTAATGAAATTTGTCCACTTGTTGAACCAACTGATGAAATGTTTGGAGATGATTTTGTAAATCCGTTTAAAGAAGTACCCGTTGTACAAACAGCTAAACAATTTAATCACTCAAATACATCAGCGTTTAATCGTTCAAGTTTATCTGCATCTGCACAACCAGAACCAACAAATACATCAACTGGTACATTAATTTTGATGAAAGGTGCCGTTGGAGCAGGTAAAACTACTTTCTCTAATAAACTTCAAAAACTAATTGAAGAAAAAGGTATGACATGCATCAATGAAGGAGTTGATAAATATTGCAAAACTGGAATGCCAATCCCCAACGCGTTGAATGAAATCAAACAAAAATTTAAAAGTCTTGACTATGCTGAATGTGCAACAACTGTTGTAATTATTGATACATGCGGTGATGCTAGTCCTAATTATAAAAAAATGTTTGACTATAACTTTTCAAAGTGGACTAAAATTACGGTAACGCCTAACTTAGAACATAATTACGATAAAGAATTAATCCCACAATATATGGCATGGAGTCTTAGAAATGTATTGAACCGAGAACTTCATACATCTACATCAGATTATTGGTTAAATCCTGAATCTGCCACTACAAAAATTTGTGTTGATGTGCACAGCAAGAAATGCAAAATTGTTTTCGGTAAAAAAACAAAGCCTATCATTCCTCCAGAAATTACTCTCTATAAAAGTGCAGTGATGGCAGTTATTGAAGATAATGCAAATGCATACCAATCACATATTGATAAAAATATTGATATGGACAATGAAGTTCAAAAAATCATGGCTAAAATTGATATGCTGAAATAAATTATTTTATTGCAATATATTTAATTATGTAATTTATCGTACCATAAAATAATTTGTTATCAATCACGTATCGTACATTTTGTAAATAATATATTTTTTTTAACGGTATCGACTTAAAACAGTCAACGCATAATATATGTCCACATTTTAAATATTTTATTGATGGGCTACAAAATGATTTACATAAATGACACATAGTATTATCATATACACACCTAATATATTTTATCTGTTCATTTTTTAGTTTATTACGTTGCTCAAATATAATGTTACAATAATATCACACGTAATTTCCTTTTTGTTGAAACTACCAATCCGTAAATGATTCTCCGCAAAATCTATAATTTTTGCATTTTATTTCAGGACGTGTAATGATTGTATTTATTCTAGGCAAAAATGTTCCAGGAATTAATGTATTATGTTCTTTGTATTCATAATCTCTTGCATTTTCCATTACAATTGTATTACCGTTAGTTGTTAACCTTTAGTATTTAATCTTATACGTAGTGTTTATTTATAATAATCATATAATTTATATTCAATTTTTGTTATCATCACATTGTTCAATAAATTTGGTTGTCTTATAATATTTTGGATATTTGCATAATCTAATGTGAAAATAATGCACACCTAATCCATGAGTACTAATAAATACATTTTTATTTTTTGTTAGGAACAATAATATTTCTCTTGACACGCGAATCCAAAAATATTGTTGTTGTTTTTTAGATGCATTATCCATAAAATCTTTTATTGTACTAAAATTTTTATTTTTTTGAGGAATAGGAATTATTAATAAAGTATCTTTGCTTTTATTATAAAATGCTGTTACGAGTTTATTTAATGACATGGCAATGTGTTCTATAAATGGACCAAAATTGTGATTGCTTATATTTTCAAGCTGTTCCACTTCTACAAGCTTATCATGATAAATATTTGTCAATTCACTATTGCATATGCTCGTTTCGTACATAAATCTATTTTTTATTGATTTTGGATATGATGGATATATTCCTTTTTTCCACATACATATGACTTCTTTCCATTGTATATATCGTGGCATTATATGTATAATACTATTAATTGTAAAAATTATTTTTTTAAATATATAAATAATAATTTTATAAATATTATTTTGTTTTTTTAGATATATTTTGTAATGGACATTCATACGGATATAATTTATAATTTCGCAACACAAACATATTTAGCACAATACTTTCATCAATAACAGCAACACATTGTTTACTATTTTTGGGTAATTTATTTGCGTCATATTGTGGCTCCACTTTAAATGTTTAATGATGTTATTTTACAAAACACTTTGTAATTTATATTATGAACATATTAAATCTATCATAATTCAATTTTTATTAATAACGTAAAAATTGAATTATTAACATATTACATTATCTATAATTTATGATATGTAATAAATTGAATAAAAAATGTCAAATAATTCAAATGACGATGTATCATACGACATTGCGCGAAATATACAACCAGACAACATGTGGGTGCGTGAAAATGAATTTTTGATATGCATGTATAAATATAACATTGTATTAAAAAAAATTAATGAACCGTCATTTATGTTCGCAATTAATAGACACCCTACCACATATCAAATTCGTGTCATGAAAATTGGACCACTTGGTGAGTGTATATATTGCAAATATCAAAATTTGACTAATTCGTGTGAATATAATGATATCCGTATTTATAACTATGACGTAACTCTAATTAAAATTTATTTTGATGGAATGTATGGTACAATTACAATAATTGTAAACGACTTTTTGAGAACGTATGAAACACATGAACTTGTATTAAGCGTGACTCACAATGTCATTTAATTTATTTAAATTAAATTTATACATTTCGTAATTTTAGTTCATATATAATATTATAATTAAATTGTTTTACATCTTTGAACATTTAAAAAGAAGAGAGTAAAGCATCTGACCAATGAATATTTTTTGTTGACGTAAGTCGGCGTTTTAAATGTTCAAAGGTGTAAAATATTTTAATATATGATAATGTATATAAGTCCTTTTTCGTTACCATAGTTAAGTTAATTTTTTTGTTAACGGATATTATTTGATTTTATGTGATTGTACTATCTATTATTTTTCGTTTTTCAATTATTAGGTTGATATCTACAACGTTATTTATTAAAATAATAAATTAATAATAGTGCATATATTGTAATTTTATTTTTTACGTAACTTATAATATCATTATTGTCTTAACAATTTGATAATTCGAACTGATTCATATGCACAATAATTTGTATTCACAACATCGATATTGAACAAAATTTGAATGCCGTATGATATTAAATATTTTAGCATATCGCGACTACATGAATGTTTTAATGCGTAATCAATTAAATTATGTTCATGATGTTCATTAAGATTTATATTATTGTCTACTACCCATTTTATCATGTTAACGTTATTTGATGCAATTGATAGTAATATCATATCTCTACTACTATATTCACTTAGACAAAGTCCTACGCATACTAACCAATTAACTGTGTCAACATCGCCGCGAATCATTGCAAAATCTAACATCATTATGCTATTTTCAATCATATCACTTTGTATATCAATTTCTGCATGTATGATATCAAATACTGATACCACACCGTTTTCTTTTTTTCGATGAAGATAACCATTGCAATATAATAAAAATATTCGTTGGTCTATGTTGGTCACTGTCATTATTTGAGTATCATTTAGTTGCTCATATGTATTATGATTCCTAAAACTAATCAGATTATGTTTTATCGCGTCAAGTTGAGTTTGTATGCTCATTTTTGAATGTACGTATAATTATTATGACACAATATATAATAATTATATTTCATTTTTTTGGATGTCATTTATATACCATAAATAATATTAATAAATAATATAAATATTATAACATGCCACGTTTTAAGCCAGAAAACAATCAAGAATTTCAAGAAGGACTTAATTATTATTTTGGTGAGGACCTTACGAAACCCGCTGAGCATTTGGATGATGATATTGGAAAGCATAATGATGATAAATCTCGTGTATATATATCTACATGGGATACAAGTAATGTGACAATAATGTCTAATGCATTTGGATATGGACCAAGAACTACGTTTAATGAAGATATATCAGGATGGGATGTGTCTAACGTAAATGATATGACTCTTATGTTTAGTGGATGCTTATCATTTAATCAAAACTTAATTGAATGGGATGTATATAAAGTAAATAGTATGATGAAAATGTTTGAAAATTGTTCTGTATTTAATGCAGACATTAGTTCGTGGTCACTAAATGCTACGGTAACAAATTCTTCATTACATAACATGTTTAACGGAGCAACTAATTTTTTGACAACATATCCAACAGCCACGATTAATCCAGACATTTTATTTTTCAACAAATTTGTCCAATTTGTGCCTTCAGATAAATCTAATCTCGTAAAAGGTATTAATTATTATTTGGAAAAATCAGATGTTCTGCCTGCTGACAAAAATCGTGAAGACATTGGACGACAATCAGATAATGGTAAAAAATTTCGCATAAATGGATGGGACGTATCGTCAGTAACTGATATGACAGAAGTATTTGCTGGACAAACTACATTTAACGAAGATATATCAGGATGGGATGTGTCAAACGTAACCACAATGATATCAATGTTTAACAATGCAAGTGCATTTAATGGAGATATATCAAGATGGGAAGTGTCAAACGTAACCACAATGAAAGCTATGTTTTATAAGGCAATTGCATTTAATGGAAATATATCAAAATGGGAAGTGTCAAACGTTGTAGACATGTCACATATGTTTTCCGGCACTACTAATTTTAATCAAGATATATCAAGTTGGAATGTCTCAAACGTGAACGCAATGATATCAATGTTTTATAATGCAAGTGCATTTAATGGAGATATATCAAGATGGGAAGTGTCAAACGTAACCACAATGAAAGCTATGTTTAACAATGCAAGTGCATTTAATGGAGATATATCAGGATGGGAAGTGTCAAAGGTAACCGCAATGAATTCTATGTTTTTATATGCAACCACATTTAATCAAGATTTATCAGGATGGGACGTATCAAAAGTATCACTCATGAGTAATATGTTTAAGTATGCTCTAGCTTTTTCTCAAAATATTTCTAACTGGCAACCTGCAGAAAACTGTAATATTCGAGATATGTTTTTAGAAACAGGCATGGGCGCATATACATATATTTATGGTTACAATAATGGTGATCCAAAATAAATTTAAATATATTTTATTTTTTTCATTTTGTGTCGATAAAATGAAATCCAAAATATAATCTTTATTTTGGATATCGCTCGACATAATATAAAAATAAATAAATTTCAATTTTATTCGTGACAAACTGGATGACAACTATATCAAACAAAATTAGATAAACATATTATAACATGGCTGCACAAATATTTACACCTACAAATGATGCAGAATTTGCTACAGTCATAGCTTATTATTTAGGAAATGGTACGTTACCTCCTATACCATCAGGTTATTCACACGCTAACATTGAATTACATGAAAACGGTTTAGGATTAACTAGAAGTCGCATAGGTACATGGGACGTATCATCAGTTGAAGATATGAAACGCATGTTTGCAAACAAAAACACGTTTAATTAAAATATTGGTTCGTGAGATGTATCAAAAGTTAAAAATATATATCAAATGTTCGAAAGTTCATCGTTTAACAAAGATATTAGTTCGTGGAATGTATCAAACACGGTTGGAATGTTTAAAAATTCACCATTTAATAAAGATATTGGTGAATGGAATGTATCAAATGTTGTTTCTATGGAAGGTATGATTATTAATACGCCATTTAATCAAGATATATCAAAATGAAACACTCATAAGGTCATTCACATGTATCACATGTTTCGGCGCAATATATCTTTTAATCAAGATATATGTTCATGGAACACTAAATAGGTAGTTAACTTTAATGATATATTTGATGATGCTGGCGCGATGATAACAACATATGGTTCTCACGCTGGTTTTGTAACTGCACCGCTGCATACATTTTTTAACATATTTATGCCCGCCAACGACAATTATTTTAGCAGTAGACTAGGGTATTATTTCGGGACGGGACAAGTACTAATTGATTATCCATATAAAGACATTGGAATGCATAGAATATGTACTACTCGCACACATATAAGCACGTGGGAAACATGACATATTACGTAACGAACATGGATACATCATTTTCTGGAAGGTTATTTAATGAAAATATTGGTTCATGGGATGTCTCAAACGCGACCACAATGGCAAACATGTTTAGTGATAATGCAACATTTAACCAAATTATAGGTTCGTGGAATGTATCAAACGTATTAGATATGATATCAATGTTCTATAATGTATCATTATTTAACCAAGATATAGGTTCATGGACCGTATTAAACATATCTAATGTGATATCAATGTTCAGCAACGCACCGTTATTTAACCAAAATATAGGGATAGTGGAATGTATCATATATGGGTAATATGTTTAACGGGGACGTTTTATGTTAACAGTTTAAAAGTAGATTCATTATCTCCAAAAATACCATTTTATACGTTGCCTATTAGTATGTATGTTGATCCAAATAATTTCATCGATAAAAAATTTACAAATGAAGATGATAAGTGGAGAAATAAACCAAAAATGTTAAGATATCTTCGTATGTAAATTATGAGCTTTTTTATGGGTGACAAACACTATCATACACTATATATATATATTATGTCACTTTCATCACTAAGCATACTCGTTCGAAATATCGTTAATAAAGTAAATAACTTGTCAATCAATCGTCAAAATTTAAATTACACGCGGATGACATATGTTTCGAACGAAACTAAACATTATGCTACTAAATATATGCAAATATTAGGTATAGATACAAGTACCATGGTTGTGTCACCAATAACTGAAAAAACTATAAACATATACTTACCATCTAATTCGGTGGTTGGACATACACTATTTATACGTCACGAATATGGTGACTTAGGTAAACAATCACAAGAAGGTGTATCTGAAGTATTTTATTCAATAAAGCTTCATTACGTCGATTCGACGCAGCAGTCAGGATTTTCATTTTTAGGTAAAATTGAAGAAAAATTTGGAAGTTCAATGGTTTATTTCAATGGCGAAAAATGGATACATATTAATTAATCATGTCATGTATAAAAAATTGAACATAACAACATATTTATATTATCATAGTAGACAACACATTAAATAAATTTAATGACACAATACATTGATGAATATATTTTGTTACGATTTAAAAACAAACAATTACACAACATATGTCATACACATATATTATCATTTTTATTTAGTTATTTTTTATGGATTTCCGTTGTAAATATTTTAATCGCGATGAATATTTTTTTAATCTCCCAAAAGTTAATGATATGCATTATTATTAATTTTGCAGATGATGAATATATTTTTTATAATTTTTTATTGAATAATCATGATTATTTTGATATATGTTGCCTTTATATTTTCTCGATATGCATTATCTATATTTTCAACGTACGTTCTAGTCATGTATTTTCTATATCATCACTTTACGTAATTTTTGATATTTTTACTCATCATATTGCGAAAATAATTTTCAATTTGTTCAATAAATGATGCACAAATATTTTAAATCATCCTAAAAATCAGCAAATTAATGTTTATGTTTAATTTGAATAAATTAATTTAAGCCAATATTTTCATTTTTTTATTTGAACGAATATTTAGTTTAACATTTTCATCACATATGTTTTGTGATGTGCATATTATTAATTCATCGATTATTTCATGTATTTTACTAAATGATTTCAAATAATTAATCAACATTAAAATTCGTTCATCAAAAAAATTGCATGTATCATCTTCTAATTTTTCGTTCAAAATGGCAACTCATTTTACTGCTGCAGCTAACTTATAGTATTACCATTAGCGGTTAACCTTTGGTATTACCATTACTGTTAACGGTTAACCTTTGGTATTATCAGTACAGTTGACGGTTAACTTTTAGTATTACTTGTATTATTGCTCAACGAATTAATTAGTATATTGTTAAACAATAATATTCAATTTTTAATTGCTTGAACAATGTGGAATAAAGAATAATTTATTATACATATACATCATATTATGCATAATAATTTTTTAAAAAAATTACCAGATGAGTATTGTTTTATTATATATGACTAACAAAAGATTAACCACAATAGTAATGATAACACATAATACATTAAAATGTTCCATTTTTTACATAATAAATAAATTAACATTTCATTTTGCATGTTTGGTCACTGTAATAAGACGTCAATAATGCTGTTTCATCATTGTTGTTATAACATCATTTCGCATATTTGATCTCTGTAATAAGTTGTCAACAACACTGTTTCATCATTGTCATTTTGAGTGACGACAACAACCACATCTCTGTTGTTGACAGACGAAGTACGTATTTCGTGATGTTCATTAAAACACGCAGAGCCAAAATTATGGTAATGAACATTTTGAAGTTCTTCGTCCGTTACATTGTTTGGGATAACGCTGTCAACCATACAATCCGGGCACAATAACGTTTTTTTTGTTTCACTATCCTTAAGATATTTGAGTTCGACTAATGTCTTTTTTTTATAACAAAAGGTGCAAGCTCCTCCATTTGTTTCACAAAAATAAATATTTGAATTCTGATCAGGTGATTGCATTATTTAATTTATATGTTACCGTATTGGTATTACCGTTGGCAGGTAAACGTATCAATATCTTATTGTTAATATATAAAATACGATGTTTAACATGTTGGTAATTTCAATTTTTATGATGTTCATTTTGCAAACACATCAAATGCAAAATGTTTTTTTGGATATTTAAGTTTTAAAATATTATGAAGCTCTTCCAATAAATGTTCATGATTGTCATCCTCTTTCTTTTTGTGATAATAAATAAACGTAATTTTTTTATTTTTGTCAATATTATTTCTAAGATTATTTATCCGTTCATTGTATCTTTGGACGAACATTTCAAAATTATTTTTTGTAAAATGAAATTTATCTTTCCCAGGCCATTTTTCTTTCAAGTGCAAATCAGCATGTCCTGGAGTTTCGTGATTAAAAATAAAATTATACAATGAATGTCTAATTAAAATTTCTTTTCCTGGCAAAACATCGGTGTCGTCATATGCTATATAATCAAGGTTACAAAAATCAGCAAAATCGTTTTCGAAACATTTAATTATTCCTTCCAAATTCGTAACCATTAAATCAAATGGACATGTTTTATATAATGGTGATTTGCGATTATATTTATTGACTCTTCTAACTGCTGAGTCACAATTTGGACCAATTGATATATATATGTCCATGTGTTCATTATATATACATATATATAATTTATAACGGTGTATTATTTATTTCATTTGACATTGCGATTATGAAGCTCATTAAAATGTTCATGGTGACCAAAATATTTTTTCACACATTTTAATCACTAGTCACCAATTTAAATATGTATATATAATGTGCGTATTTATTTTGACGTCACGACACGCTATATTTGTAAATTTTGCACATAAAAAAATGGAACGTTATTTTTACGTGTCCAGTAGTACATTTAAATAATATTTTATTATATCTATAAAATTTAATGGTAAAAACCAACATTTTTAGGTGTTGGTGCTCAAAAAGGTGGTACAAGTTCTTCAAAAAAAAATATGATGCAAAATTCTGATATTTTTATGGCAAGTAATGAAAAACACTTTTTTGATTGAGATTTAGCTGGAGGTGATTTATCACGTAATGACATAAATAAATATGAAAAATCATTTAAAACATAAAAAACTCCTTCATATTGCTATTTACAATACGCCATGAACAGGATACACAATTATAATCCAAACTAGTAATAGTACTAATAGAACTAATATCCAAAGCATTTTCACAATATAATATGAATTTATACCGTAAAAATAAAACATTTGATGATAGATTTTACAATGAAATTATGAGTGCATTTAATATTAATCGTACGGAACCATTATGTGACACGAAAGCCAACACTCATTCGATTACATAATATGGATTATACGATAACTCTCGAAAATTAGAAAGAGGATATTGTGACTAAATATTAGAATTTATTTTTAGAAATTTAAAAAAAGAAAATGTATATACCGGAATAAGTGAAGAAATAAATAGCGATAAACATAAATATTATAACGAAATATACAGATTTTTGGGTGCTCAAGAGCTAAATATGATTAAAGAAAATAATGTAAACATTAAGGCGTATGCAAAAATTAGAAACACAATTGTATGAATTATATAAACCGCATAATGATAAACTATATAAAATATTAGGAATAAAAATAGACGTATGGAAAAAATATTATGAAACAATAATTCAATAATTATAATGGCATGATTTTTTATGTGACAGTATAATATCATAACCGCATGGATAAATTAGTTGTTATACATATTGGAAAATGTGGAGGAAGCACCGTAAAGGATGAACTAAAACTTCATAACATTAAATATTCAGAAGTGCACGTAAAAAAAGCAATATATGAACCAGATAAAAAATATATAATCGTAATAAGAAATCCAATAAAAAGATTTATATCAGCATTTAATTGGAGATATCATTTGGTGTGTGATAGCAAAATACAAAAAAACAGATTTAAAAATGAAAAAAACATTTTATGTAAATATAAAAATATTGATGAACTATGTGATGACTTAAAATATGATAATTTTATTTTCAATGGTAAACCAAATTCTGACAATTATATACATCACTTAAAAGAAGATATATATTTTTATCTAAAAAATTTTATTAATGAGTGTCCAAAAAAACAAATTTTTGGCGTAATATGCACAGAAACATTAAGTGAAGACATGAAAAATATTTTTAACATTGACGTTACAAAAAATGAAAATGATAACAGCAAATATAAAAAAACAATAACAAGTGAAAATTATAAAATTTTAAAGTCGTACTTAAAAAATGATTATTATATTATTGATAAAATGCGCAAATATGAGTGGATTAGTGAAAAACAATATTCGTTTTTAAAATTATAAATAATAATTAAATACCTAACACATCGCATTAATTATTGTAATTTTAATCATTAGCATAAAGCTTATATGATTACCAAAAGAAAAAATTATAAAATTGATGATAATAATTACGAATACATTAGACGTATGACGTTCGTAATAGATTTGCATAAAAATGCAATCATAATAAAAAATATTATGACAAATATTTTTTATTTAAATATTTATGGAAAAATATCGATGAAAAGTTTCTAATTAATGTCGACATAAAAATATTATGGATGATGACGATATAACATGTTACATATGATTATCCACATTGTTAAAAAAATATGGTTTCGTTAAATTACATTTTTTATAAACGCATTTAATTTTTGTGAAATTTTTATATTTCTTGAATAATTATGATGATCTTTTTTTGTATAATATATATTTTTAATTCTTTTTAATTCATCATCATATGTAAATGACGTGACATCAAGAAAATGAATATTTTTATTATTAAGTTTCGTAATTTCTTCTTTTAGTTGTTCATTAAAATTAATTGTTATTTTTGTTCTTTCGTAAATGTTTGGTAATATGTCATTTTTTATTTTTTGTTTTGTCAATTTTATTTCATTTTTATCGTTAGTGTATTCGTATATTTTTCTTGATGTTATTCGTTTTAAGTTATCGTTATCAAGAGTTGGTAATCCAACCGACAACACTATTATTATTTTATCGCTTGCAAATGAAGTTAAAAATTTTAGATAACCATTTATTGATAACAAATTAAAATTAACATAATCAATATTCGGGTCTTTTAAAAATTTAAGAGTATACACAAAATCAACATCAACACTGCCAAATAAAAATATTAATTTTTCATGTTTATGATTTATCTTTCTCATTATCATTTTATTGTATCCTGATTTTGAATTATTGTTATTTAATCCTTTTGCGCTACCTCCTAAACATGTTATGTTTATTTTATTATGCATGTCTATGCGCATGGAATGACTATCACCTATTATGACGTTCATCAATATGTTTAATTTATATATTTAATTATCAAATGCATGTATCTTACTCTATAGTCACCATTATATTATTTGATGCACAAAATTTTCGTAACGTTGCGGCGTCTATATTTTGACATATATGTAATGTTATTTTATTTATAATATGTGTTCCATTTTGTAATTGTTTAATGATTTCGTCTGCTGTCAATATTCGCGTCATGTCAAATTTTAGATGTTTTAAATTTGGAAATCGTGTTATGTCAAACATTTTAAATTTCTCATTATTTTTAAACTTTAATCCGTCATGTCGTAAAATTAATTCTTCGACATTGTCGTTACTACAATTTTCACATAATATACTGCGTGTCATACATTTTTTGTCACAACATTTACTTAAATTTATTTGTCCAGCGTGGATATTCAACGTATTTAATTTTTTAAACAATCGTATACAACTGAAATTTACTGAACATCTACTATCCGTCAACATCATTGAAATAGACGTGTCATTTAAATTATACATTCCACCATTTTGATTATTTGTGTATATGGATACCCTTGAATTATCTAAAACATCATCAACGTTATCAAATTTTATTTTAAATAATTCCATCGTTTCTTTTAATTTTATGATATCTGAATGTAATTTATTGATAATCATGGCATGATTTGGCTTATTCTCTTTATATGCGTCAACTATTTCTGCATCATTTTTATACATATCATTGATTTTTACATTATTATCACCCACGTCAATGATTTTTACATTATTGTCATTTGCGTTAATGGTTTCCACATTATTGTTATCCACGTTAATGGTTTTTTTATTAGTGTCATCTATATTAACGGTATCCACGTTATTGTTATCCGCGTTAATGGTTTTTTCATTCGTGTTATTTGCATTAATTGTTTTATCATTTGTGTCATCTGCGTTAATGGTTTTTACGTTATTGTTATCCACGTTAATGGTTTTTTCATTCGTGTTATTTGCGTTAATGGTTTTTACGTTATTGTTATCCGCGTTAATGGTTTTTTCATTCGTGTTATTTGCATTAATTGTTTTATCATTTGTGTCATCTGCGTTAATGGTTTTTACGTTATTGTTATCCGCGTTAATGGTTTTTTCATTCGTGTCATCTGCATCATATGCGTCAATAATTTCCACATTTGTATCATCCGCGTTAACGATTTTTACATTCATGTTATTTGCGTTAACGTTTTTTACATTTGTATCGTCCGTATTAATATTTTTTGTATTTCCTCTGATGATTTGTGTTGCATTAATTGTTTCCACAATTGTATCATTCGAGTCAATATTTTTTATGTCTCCTTTGATGATTTGCAAATTTTCTAATTTAACTACCTGTTCTTCTAATTTTGTAATTTTCATTATCAATTTACTTTCTGGGAGTTCATTATATGTCAACGTTTTTGTATTAATTACCACATCAAATTTTAGCTTGACAAAATCGTTATGACTCATATCGAACAACATATTCATGCCATCATCTGATGCAGATATATCATATGTATTTTTATTAATACATTCATGCATCATTTCGTAAATATTTATCAATTTAAAAAAATTTGATAAACCAAAGTTTTGCCTTATGCAATTCTTTTCGTAAACAATACTACCGTTGATAATTAATTTAATATATATAAATTCTTCATTAAGCGATACCATACCATCTATTTCATTAAATTTAAATGTAAACATTATATTGATTATTAAACATGATTCTTTTTTAAATTATTATAATCATATCATTGACCATAAAAATTGAAAAAATAAATTTATTTATTAATAATATTTGATAACGTATTAATTATGTTTAAAATGTTAACTCTATTAGTTGCATTACTTTTATACCCACCTACAAAATCAACATTAGTGACACCATATGTTAATAAATATGAAATTATACGTGATATGCATGTTATAATAGATAAAAAAAATCAACGTGCACGAAATATTTTAGCGAGTAATTCAAAATTAAATGATTTAACAACTGACGATTCAACATATGGATGTTTTAATGAAAATACTTTTATCATGACACAAACGGGAATCATTCAAATGAAAAATTTAAAACAAGAAGATGATATTTTAGGATTAACAACTAAAAATAAACCAGAATTTTCAAAAGTAAAATTATGGTTCCACAGAGATACAACTATTACAAGTACACATAAAACCGTCGAGACAAATGATGGCACATTAACTTCTTCATTTACTCACAATATTGCAACAATTAATGACATGCGTGACATTATATATAAACACGCCAACGATATTCAACATGATGAATTATTAATTGGTCTCAATAATTCATATATATATTCATCTAAAGTAATCAATGTGTATCATTCAAAAAGACAAGGAATGTATGCACCCTTTACACAGCTAGGTAACTATTTTGTAAGTGACGATGGAAATGCATTTTATTTAGCTCATTCATTTGCATACATCACGGACCCATTAAAATATGAATATATAGTCCACAATATTTTCAGCACATTTGAATATATTAATCCATATATAAATGATCTTGATGACGACAATATTTATATTAATCCAATCGCTAAATTTATGCACAGTAGTATGTTAAATATATATGATGCACCTATAAAAATAAAGAAAAAAATATATAATTTAAGAGGTAGCTTGAACGAATTAACTGTGCTAGGCAATAAAAATATAAACATTGAATCAACTCAAAATGTAATCATCCATGTATCGGTTGGTGTAAATTTAGTTGATTTCATTATGGTTAATGCTAATTCCCATCTTTTTTTACCTTCTGTACAAAATAATCAATATGATTGCGATAATGATTTTAAATTTGTCAACAAATCAAATTTCGCTTTGTGATTTGCGTAAAAATTGAAATATAAATTGATAATAAAATATTATAACATTTCATAATAAAAATATTATACATTATGGACTTTATTTTTGATTCTATTGGATCAGCTATCGTTGACGACCTTAATTTTGAGGATTTACGTCATATAATTCCGGCAACATTTATATCTATCGTATGCGTTATGTGGTACACACGTTAATTTATTATCGCGAACATTATTTATGTTAATAATCATAACAAAAAATTGAATTTTTAATATGTTGTAACGTAATCAAATTCAAACATTAAATAACTTTAAACGTACACTAACATGTCTTATGTCAACGAATTTACCATCGAAAACATTTTAATTGATAATCATAATAATTTTGATAATAGTGATGCTATATATGAAAACGAAATTATTAATAATGATGAACAAAATAATGAACAAAATAATGAACAAAATAATGATGAAACTATAAGCAATAGTGAATTAATTAATGCTAACCACAGCGTCAATAATGATCGCATTTACTGTGATCATCTAATTGACACATTAATAAACATACTTAATAACAATAATATTGTTCATGGTATTTCAATAAATAACAATAATTTAATCAACAACAATAACATGGTTAATAATGATTCCGTAAATAATTTTATAAATAATTTATTTAATGCAATCGCAGTAGATGATAATTTAATTAATTGTATGATAAATAACGACCTAATTAATGTAAATTTTGTTAGAAATTTAGTGAATAATAATATTGTTGATATTCATACAATTAATATTGTGAACGATAACATGATCAATAATAACATCATCGAAAGTGATAATTTAGATTGCGATTATTAACGTCGATATAACAAATTAATTTATTAAATATAAAATAATCACATAAAATAATCCACAATTTCTAACAAATTTTTCAACAATTTTTCCATTTCGTCCGAAAGTTCAATGTCATTTGTTTCGTTGTTAATTGTGAATGTAAGACGTTTAAACAACGTTTTCACGTGATGTGAAGAAGATAATAATTTGCTCACATCTGTCGGCATTTGTGATACATTCAAATTAAAGACATCACCACAAGCTTCAAATGTTATTTCTTTTGACGTTTCATTTAAAATTAGCGAACCAAATGGAGACTCATCATAATAAATTTTTGCATAAATAATTTCGTCAAAATTTGTGAATTTAATGACACATTTATTCACAAATGTGTTATTATTTCGTTTATCACATGTTGGATATTTTTCGTGAAGTGTTAACATATTGTTGTTGCGATTAACCTTTAATAATTTAAAAATATAACAGTGTCTCCAAACAATATAATTTTCAATTTTATTCTTGCCGATGTCGCTATAATTATCATGACGTCGATATGGATAACAATAACAAAAATAACGTGAAGCGTAAAACCATTATCCTCTAATAAAAAAACAACGCACACTGACGATCACTATTCATTGCTACATGCTGCAGACTTGGAAACTGCCGATTCGGAAGTATTGAGCAGTTTAGAGAAACACATGAGGCATCCCTCAAGCTCCTTTTGAAGGCGCTCAGCTTCATATTCATCCAATGGGTCCGCACTAGTGCCGCAATATGCATCACGTGGATGGTAATCCCAGTAAGTTGCCACAAAATCGAACATCTCTGTGGACTTTGCGCTGAGCCGGTTAATGTGAGAAACCACGCTCACATAAACGTCATCATCGCGTTCAGGGCGCTTGATGATTTCACCAAGTTGGCTTATGTTCGGCAACATCAATTGTCCATCGACTTCAACGAGCATGTCCGGAAGCACACAATACAAATTAATGCAGTACACAATACGGATAGCATTCGCACGAGTTTCAGGAGTAGTTTCTGGAAAAGTTGCATCAATCGCACACTTCAACACATCATCCATTGTGTCCCAGATAACTTCGTCAGAAAGCATCGTACCACTTGCGCGCAAAGTTTCGAAAAGAGGAATCCAAATCTTGAGACCATTGCCAGGACCACCATTGAACCCAGTACTGGAATACAACGAATTAAAAACATGAGGAATGAAACACAGTCCGAACGATTTTCGCAGTGAAAACAAAAAGATGGACATGTAGAGTTCCTTTGCCAAAGGATTCAATGTATCGTACAATTGGTTGTTAAACGAAACCTTAAGACTTGTCGCCGTCGTGAAATGCGTCGTGAGCTTTCCAGCACTTTCCGCCCATGCACAAAAAGCGATAGCACCAATAGCTTTCCCCATCTTGAAATTGTAGCGATCGTCAGTTCCTTGACGAGTAACCTTCACAATACCATCTTTGGCTTCAAGCAGCAAAGCAGCCGTTTCGTCTTTCATCGGCGCAATGATTTGGATTTTCTTGGGTCCTGGTGGCACAACAAAGGCACTTTCTTGAATGATAGACACGTTGTTAAACGTCGCGAGCAAACGATGTCCAAGCAGTTTCATGAACCCGTCATAACGTTTACCATCATCATCGTCACAAATGACAAGCATCACGCGATTGCCAGGAACAGTTAAAAGGCAATGGACCAATGCCCCAAAAATATCATCTACATCACCCGTAGGCACTCCTTTGCATGAAGGATCCGTAAGCACTACCGTAGTAGTCGGAACATTTGATGAATTCTCCATAGACGCCATGTTTGTGTTTGATTTCAAAAGGAGTAAAGTAATGATAACTAAAATATATAAGACCCTTCAATGATTTAACATATTCAATGATTCAACATATTCAATTTTTTTATGTTATATATCACGCAAAAAAATGAATAATTAATCAATAATAACGGTATAATTTAATAAATAAACATTATGATTGAACTAATCGGCAAAATTACTTACAATAATAATTTGTATTCGTTATGTGTTGATAAAAATGACATAGATAAACATGTAACGGAACTACTTAAAAATAAATATGGAGAAGAACATTGCATAATAACAAATAATTTTCATATTTCGATAATAAAAGATGAAATGCCGTCTTTAAAAATCAATAAATTTGGAAAATCATTTGTTAATGAAAAAGTAACTATAAAGATAAATGATGATATAATGCATGATTTAAATGGAAGTCATGTGTGGTTTGAAATTGAAAATAATCGGCTGTGTGAAATAAGAGAATATTTTGGTGTGCCATGTATAAAAAGCGGAGACGTGTTTAAAGTTAAATTTCATATGACCATAGCAAAATTTGTAAATCCTACGACATCACTTAGAGATGAAACGCAACTATTAAGAATTTCTAGAGCAACACATATTGAACTTCATGATTTGTACCAACGCGTGTAATTTTTATAAATTATCTTCATTAACATTCGATTGTTGCACAACATTATTTGATTTAAATATTTTTATTTTATTATTAAATGCTTCGCTTTTAAATTTATAATATCAATCAACATTACTATTGTAATTATGATTTTACTTAACATAAACAATAAATATTCATTACATCCAATACATAATTCAAAATGGTACGAAATCGTTGATAATGTCCAAAAACATGATGATATATTTAAAAAAAATGTAGATAAATTTTGTGATTCACATATTTCTAAAATAATAAAGTTAAATAAAGAAAAAAGAAATAACATGTATTGTTTTGATGTGCCGTCATATGATTGCATTTTATTTGATTATAGATTGTATGTAAACAAATACATAAATACAAAAAATATATCAAAATACATTAAAAATGTAGAATTAAATATTGGTGGAAGACATATTGATTCAATGTGTGGTGACCAAATATGCGCTTCACTTATTTTATACAATAAAAAATGACGTATGTTAAAACTAAAATGACACATAATGTTTTAGTATGGTAATTGTATGATTAAGTTGCGTAACAGCTATGGTGAGTGTATTATTTAAATTGTTCAGGAAAATTCGTTAAATTTGAACATTGTAATTTTTCGGGAGGAATTATATAAAATATTGCTTCTGATGGATATTTAAGATTAACAATATTTTTTTTTAATTTTTTTAAATCATTCCCGCTCGATTTTGCAATGTGTGTTATATCAAAATCAAAATATTTTAATAATAAATATATTGTGTTGGCTGTATGTGCAAGTCCCGCATAATGTATCGAGTTTGATATGTATTCTTTGTCTAGCATTCTTCGAACCATATAATAATCAATAATCATAAAATTTAATGTTGATTCATAGTCATGTATTTTATTTACTCTCACTGATAATTCTTTTTGAATATTTTCAATATTATCATCATAACCATGGTATGCATCAGATAAAAAACCGTTTTTTTTATAAATTAATTTATATTTTGACTCATCTGTTTTTATTAATAAATTATCAAACGCTAATTGTGTTTCTTCCACATATTTAATAAAATTTTCATACTCCTTCACAACATGCAAATCAAATGCTTCATTCATTTTTTGTTTTACATCATCATTGTGATACACGTTGCGAATTTTATAAAACATATTTTCAAGAATTTGAAATTTTTGTATGTCTGTTGTTTCGGTCACATCTATTTTATCGCGTGTTGCATCTATTTGTATGTTGACATTATTTTTTTTTGGTTTTTTCATTATTTTTAACATATTTATGCATTGTGTTTTTATTATTTTTATTAAACTAATATTGTCATGTATTTTTATTCTTAATACTCCATAATCGCGTGTTTTATTAACCATTAAATCAATGGCATCTGATAATAATGTTGGAAAATAAGTTCTAAAATCAATATAATGAAGTCGAACATTATCATAGTCATTTGCCAAAATAGTTTTATTTTTATGCGTCATGAATTGATTCATAAATATTTTTCCTATTTTTCGTATATATATGTGTTTCTGTGTGTTATAAAATGAATCTCGAGTCATTCCATCAGGTGATATTTCAAGAAACATATCAATTTTTTGCTCATTATCACATGAACCATTTTTATTTTTCGTCTCTTCACATTGTTTTTTAAATTGTTCCAAAATATATTTATCAACGTCATGCGCATGAATATCATCACATTCAGTTTGATTTTCTGCTGCGATATGTATGTCACCAAAAAGATATAATACTTTTAATTTGCCATTAATTTTTCCTTCAACTCTTATTATATTTAATGGACCATTGACCATCAATTGTTTTGCGCTTTTTTGTTTTGTGTCTTTTGTTTTTTGCATAGATAAACGTTTTTGTGTTTTATTCATATAATATATAAGTACATATTATTCAAATTATATTAATATTAATTATATGATATTTTTATTGTACATTATGTACATATGAATTAATCATTTTTGGTTTATTTCGCCATGCATCATCCTCGTCGTAAATTGGTGTGTCACGATAATTACTTTTATCTACGTATAAATGATATGGCATCGTAAAAATAGTTGCATTTGGTGGCAATGCATCAACTTTGACATCATTTGCATAAAAAGCACCTTCAACTTCATACTGAATATCGTACAATGTATGTGTGCCATAAAATATTTCTGTCCCTTGTATTTTACTTGGAAATATTCTATTTTTATCGTTATTTACCCAAATTGGATGTTCTGTGCATATTATTTCTTCACTATTTCCAATCAAACCTTTTTTAATTCTGTTTAATTTTATTTTATTTTTCGATATTTTTTTATACATTCTAGCCACTACATTAAATTTATTTGTTTCTATATCGTCCATTACTTTATCACCTGGTAAAACATCTTTAATTAATTTATATGTTTTGTCATACATTAATACTTTTACATTTCCTGCCATACATAATATTGGATGACTAAAAAAACTACTAGATGAAGAAACGGTAGGAGTATCTCCAAAATTTGTATCTAATTTCGTACCACCCGCGCCATATGTTGTAGCCATTGCCGTTGCACCATTAAACATATTCGTAACAACAGTAGCACCATCCACATGTGTTTCGTCACGAACGTCCCAATAAAAGATCTCTTGATCAAATGCAGCTGCGCCATCAAACATATTTGCCATGGTTGTTACGTTACCTGTTTTCCAAAAGACAATGTCTTGATTAAAAGTTGATGTATCCATTGCATAACCGCCAAAACTATACCCATCTTTAAAAACATTATCCATATTCGTCACATCTTCAGTATTCCATTGCTTTATATAATAAGCATGCTGAGGATATCCTGTGTTTACTGTAATATTATTTATATTTCCAATTTTTACATCGGTCGGAACATTTGATGGCCAATCACTAGACGTTGGATTTGGATTAAAATAAAATTCGATTGCTTCTATAAATTGTTCATCAGCTGTAATATCAGCACCAGCATCCGTGGTCGGCTTAAATTGATAAAAAAATGTTGACATGATATTTGTATTATATAATGTTAAGGAATTATATTTAATTGTGGATGTATAAATATATACAAAAAATGTTACATACAATCTAAATTATGTATGATTGATATATACGGTTATATAATTTTATTCGTTATATAGCAAATATAAAATGACATCTAATATTTTTAAACAAAATAATAACATGGATTTTAAATTAAGACTCGCATATTATTTTAGAGAAAAAAAAGATTATAGTTAATTAAAAAAATATAAGAAATTTTGATGACGACACAAATAATAATATAATAAGTTGGGACACAATAAATGTCACGAACATTAATTATGCATTTTTAAAAAAATGCATAATTGAACGTATCAAATGTTACATCAATGGAAAATATGTTTAACAGCGCAAATATTTTTAATCAAAACATATCGTCATGGAATGTATCAAACATAACTAATTTTAAAAAAATGTTTGAAAATGCACACACATTTAATCAAGTGTGGAATATGTCCAAAGAAAATGATATCAGTTATATGTTTGCGTCAGTTTATGCATTTAAACAAAATATAAAAATATAGACGATACATAAAAATGTAAACATAGAAAATATATTTTATTGTGCTACGTCGATGATATTTAAATACAGAGATGAAAATTTTAATATTGACACCTCAACATTCTTTTTTTAACATAAATGATAGTCATTTTGATGGATCAACAAAAATACTTATGTCATGTGGAACATGTATATCCATTCGTGATGTTTGTGTGGGTGATTATGTCCTTGAGAATATTGATACTATTTGCATAAATAAAGTCACAAATATCATCGTTCATAAACTTTCCGGAAAATGTTATAAAATACAAAATAATCATGACAATAATTATGTTTTAAGTTAAGATTACGGTTCATGGACACATTATTATAAAAATAAAATATTTTCACACAACAAGAGAATTATATAAATTACGATGATTATGTTTACGGATTACAATTTGTATTCGATGGAACATATTATGCTAATGGTGTTAAAGTTAATTCATTAAAAGCAAATTTATGCAACGAATCAAAATGGAATATTTTTAAGTTATTCCATAATTAAATTTAAGTTATTCCGTAATTAAATATTTTTATTTTAAATTCATAGTTAAAATGTCATGAACTAATTTGTCTCCAGATTTTAATTCACTGATTATTTTACAGCTATCATGTTTTATTGTTGTCTCGCTTCGACGTATTCCTGATGTTCTAGTAGGATATTCATTCGGAAAATACCAATAATAATGTACTTTAATGTCAGGTTGATTTGTGTTACACATTATACACCATCCGCATAATTTATCCATATAATCGTAGCCATAAAATATAATATATTTGCATATTATCGTTTTTCTCATTTTAAAAATAAATTCGCGGTTTTTTGTTGTCGTCTCAATTGATACGTTATCATATCCAGTTGCATCAATAAAATGTAATTTAATGTTTCGTTGTTGGTCATCATATGTTTTTGTTATAGTTGAATAAATATTTTCATCATCTGTATTTACATTAAGTTCATTATTTGTCATTTATTTGTTTCTTAATTTAGTGATATGTTATTATTATTTAACATAGTGTACATAATATATATATATATATATATATATAACATTTAATTTTTTATGCAAATTGTTATCCAATAAATTATTTAATAAATTAATTTTTATGCGTTAATGATATTTTAAGTCGGCTGAACATTATCAGATTCGACATCATTAGTTTCAGCTACATGATTATTTAGTGTGGCACCATTATTTGTTTTTTTTTTTTCAACGTACCAATTGTACACAGCAGGACAACAAAGTGACATAAATAATTTAGAAATAATCATTACGTACGACAACGAAATTGCCCATGAATTAGTCAAGTGCAAATAATATTTTACTTTTGCAAATGTACCCAAATTTGAATTCATTACGGTTGCGCATCCATCAAGTACAGTAAATTCATTTCCAATCAGAATAGCAAAAGTTAAAGAATATGCATACGATATGATAGTTGTGCATATGTATTGACAAAGTTGTGCCTTCACTTCATCTTCAATTGTAGCACACATTGCAACAATTAATCCAAGAGTTATAATTGCGCTTGAGATTATCGTAAAACTGCATAACATGTCAAATACGGTGGTTGCAACTGTTCCAACCAAAATATTCCACAATTCAGAACCATTACAGTCACCATTGTCATGTTCATCGTGAAAAATATTAAAATCTGTCACAAGAAATTTAATACCGTAACCAAGTGATACGCATGCTGACACACAAATACCCAACACAAACATATATATAATACACATTATGGTTCCGGCACATGCTGTCCCAATAGTTTCCCTATCCATATTATTGTTAGCAGTTAATCTTTGGTACTATTTGCAGCTGTAAGTTTTTACTGGATAACATTATAGTAATACATAATTTTAACACTTTTAATTTCAATTTTTTGGAAATAAATTTATCTTGTTTTTACTAATGTCTTTAAAGTTGCCTATTTTTTTACATCCATCATATATTATATGAAATTATGATCATTAATATCATAATATGTTTCATATGGCTTCATTTATATAAACAATATATATTTTATTATGTGTTAATTTTTTAATTTCATGTATCATAAATCCATATGTTGTTACATGTGGCTTTATTTCCGTCAGTTTTAATACGAATTTTTTGTTTTATCATATTTACATTACATTCGTGTTCTTCAAAAAGAAACAACGGTTTTTCATAAGTGAATTCAGACAAATAAAAAACATCAGAATCACCAATACGTTTCATATTAAGTATTAAACTTATATCCATATATTCATATTTAAATATAGCATATGATGCACCATATATAGTGAAACCAAAAATAGCGTCAGCACATACTTTTAATTTGTTGTAAATAAATTGGTCATCGTAGTTATCTAGTGTTATTTGGTCATACACAACATCATTTTGTTCCAACACATGTTCAAATAGTGGTAATCTAGTCATAAGCAAATACGGCAATCCAATTAAATTTGGTTTAGATTCACATATTTTAACATAATCCTCAACAATATTTTCATGTGTTTGTACTAGCCTTGACAAAAATTTTGTCGTTATCATCAACGGTTGTTTTGATAATTTTTCATATATTTGATATTTTTTTTGTTGTCCAATTACGTTATAAATATTATTATCCATCATGAATAATTTAATTATTTATTCATTGTTTAAACTATTATGATTCATGTTTAAAAAATTGATTTTATAACATCCTGAAAAGTGTTAATTATCTTTTCTAATAATAAAATAGAACGCATGGATAAACCAAATAAAGTAAAAAAAACTACATGTGGATTTGACGGATGCAAAAAAAAACTTGGAATATGTGATATGATTATAAATAAATGTGCATGCGAAAAAGTCTTTTGTTTGCATCATAAAATGCCATTATCACATGACTGCAAACATGATTTCAGTGAAAATGTCGACATGGAAAAAATAAAAGAATCATCTTGTGCATTCAAAAAAATAATCAAAATTTAATTTATCCACATGTCCTAAACAATCTGTTGTGCCACGTCCATATAATTTATCACCCTCAATAATCAATTCAAATGGATTACGTTCCCACTCATTTGGATCAGCAGGCACTACGTCAAAATGACTTCCCGCAACTGTCAATGTTTCTTGCAAATCATCATCGCCGTATTCAATAATTAAATTTGCTCTTCCTGTAACATATTCAACTTTATTAAAACGAATTTTATTATTGTCAATATGTGGTTGCAAATAATTAATAACATGATTTGCAGCACGTGTTTCCTCTGCTATACATTTATCACCATTTTGCAAATATTCTGATTCAGATATTAGTAAACCTAAAAATTTGATGTATTCGTCAGCATTAAAATTAATTTTATCCATTTGTGCAATATTATTAATGACCTGTTGTGTATTTACTTTAAATAATATCATATTCGCAATAAACTAATTAATTTTCAATGTCATTTTATGTAACTTTACGCGCAAACGTATTTAATTTTAAGAAAATGACATGCTATTGTAAGTATGAATGCGTTGCTGGGAACCGTCTTTTTTATAATACATCCATGTCCCATATTTTTTATTATTATCATATTGTCCATCAGTTTTAAGATTTCCATTGTCATACCAATCGTTGTACTTTTTAACTCGCGTTATTGTGTTAACAATAAAATTAATTTTAGCACGCATGGCACCATTTGGATAATATTCTACAGCAGTCGCAATATTTCCATCATTTGTACATTGTGTATATAATGCGCCATTTTCGTGCCATTCAGTTAGTTCAATCGGTGGTGCATTTGGATAATATAATGTATCAATTCCTTCATATTTTTTTTGTCCATTGCCATGCCATTTTATGCATTTACCTTTTCGTTTTCCATCAACATAATTGCATATTTTTTTAATTTTTCCGTCAGGATACCAAAAATGCCATTCATTTTGCCATAAATTTTTATCATACATACCTTGCGATTTTTTATTATTATTCGGATAACATTCAATCCATTCACCTTGTTTTTTATTTTTATAGAATGAACCTTTCAGTTTTATGATTTTATTTGGATGATATTCAACCGATTCACCATGTTTACCACAGTGATGATAATTTACTTCAAATCTTACGTTCCCCATTGAGATGTGAGTATTATAATTATTATTTGTATCAATTTGATGTTTATCAACATATGATATAAATTCATGTTCATTATTCACTTTAGCGTCTGCATAATGGTACACCGTATATTTTCCATATAATATGCCATCAACGTATGTGCATTCATGTGAAATATTTCCGCGATTATAATATTTCCACAAACCAGTGTTAGTTCCTATTTTTACCTGTTTTCCCTCGGAACATATTAATCCACAACTGTCATAATTTTTTGTATATATTCCATTTTGTCCCATGTGTATATTTAAACATAATAATGTGCCATCAATATCCCAACGTTTATCTTCACCCTCGTTCAACCCATTAACCAACCTTTGTTGAGTTAGTATATTACCATTATCATAATAATGCATAACATTACAAGTATTATAATCTAACCATTCTTTTGTCATTAAATGAATACCTCTATCGTCATAATATTTCCAGGTCCCAATTTGTTGTCCATTTACTTCCCAATCAGGATTTACATCGGATTCATCATAAGTATCGTCAACTATTTGCTGCATAGGTATGGTTAAATTATCTTTTTTCATTATTGGTACACATATACCTTGCGTATTAACTGTTCCGTTGTTGTTATAAAAAATCCAATCTCCTGATTCTAAACCATTTTCATATAAACCTTCTGATTTTTTAATACAACTATTTTTATAAAAATTAGTCCATTTTCCGTTATAATTATTTGGTAATTTTGAATAAAATGCGCGTTTAATTGTGCAATATACACATAGACCATATGTTATAATTGAACCAACGTTATACGTCACGTTTTTTTGTGCATCAAATACTGACATAAATATTTCATCTGGCATTAGTGCGTCAAATATTGTTTTGACTTTAAAGTTCACACCTATTACACCACCAAGTGGATGTAAAGTTGACGTGTCAAATCTGGCGCTATCAAGAAATTCAAATACAACAATTTTATTATCACATAATATATACACAAATTTATCAAATATAATATCTTTCTCGCATTCTAAAGTTTCATATTTATTAAGAATATTTGGATGTGTAATATATATGTTGCGTATTTTGTCTTCAGTTGATGTTATCATAATATCAAATGCTAACCGTAATATATAATTGTATTTTATGACATATTTAAGCACAACATTTGCAATTTATTTATTTTTCAATTTTTATTTTATTTTTATATCATAATTATAAAATGACAAAAAATATCATTAATGATGTAACGGAATATGAAATGTTATCATATTATCAATCAGTTCTTAGAACAATGGGTGTATATATGACTATTGGTTTTACGGCATTGGTATACTCGCGATTTTATAGACAAAAAGATAAAAAATCTAAAATACGTGATGTGTCAATGATAATCATCAGTTGCATATTTAATATCGTTGCACATTTAATAGGAGCTTATTTACTAGAAGACATAAAAATAATGACAAATGATAAACATAACAATAATCATAAATATGATTTTATAAAAAAATGGTTGCATATTATTAAATTATTAATATATGTTAATTATGTTATATTATCAATGTTTGTACTGACACTTTTTGATGAAATTAAAAGATAAAAATTATTGGTCATCACATGCATTAATTACACACATTAAAAAATTGAATTATTTATTATATAATTGCGTAGTATTATTTTAACGGCATTAACAATATAACGAGACATATAAATATAATAACAACTAGAAATGCAAACTTGTCATCGCACTGATGAATCAATGATTTATTCTTATTCATTTGATTCAAATGACAAAATTATTCCTTCTCCCAAAATTATTAGACATATGTGTACTTCTAATTGTATTTTTGACGGAACATGTGAATCACTTAAACAACTATCAGAAACATATGGTAATAAATGTTATGTGTTGACATTGTGTTACACTAATTTTAATTTTGATATTAAATCAGATGATCCAATTCGTGCAAATGATACACAAATAGGTTGCATAACTTCAACAATTACAAATGACGCAATGCATAATAATGACCCATGTATTGTCATTAATAATGCATGCCGCGCAAAAATTGGAAATTTTCATTTTAACAAAACAAATATTATGCACGAATCTAATTCTAATTATGTCATTTCAGCAAACGTTGTGGATATTGTCAAACCGCGCGACTTAGGCTTTTTTCGCCGTGAAAATTCAAGTTCACCACCGCAATTTACACGCCAAAACAATTCAAGATCACCTCAACAATTTATGCGCGACCCTAATTCGCCTAGAAATTTTAGTTCGACATATAATACAAAAAGTTCCTCAAGTATAGCAAGTCTTTCATGTGCGGTAAGTCCCTCAAGTACATCAAGACTTTCAGGTGCGGCAAATCCCTCAAGTACATCAAGACTTTCAGGTGCGGCAAATCCCTCAAGTACATCAAGACTTTCAGGTGCGGCAAATCCCTCAAGTACATCAAGACTTTCAGGTGCGGCAAATCCCTCACTTGCAAAATCTAAAGCAACCGGAATTATTTATGGAAATATTCAAGATATGCATAAATTCTTGTGCGAACATGTTGGATTTCGTCCACACAAGAATCGCATTGATATTCCTAAAATTAACATAATTCCGATCAACATATTAATAAATTTCATTGATAATATAAAAAAAAGACACGACGTTGATATTTGGATACTTCTTCGTATCAATAAATGGGTAAAAGATGATGAACCTATTGAAAGTGATGAACTTATTAAAGATGATGAACTTATTAAAGATGATGAACTTATTAAAAATAATAAACTTATCAAACTTATCAAAATTAAATAAAACAATACGCGTAATATATTTGGTTTATATACGGCACAATCAAAATATGTGTAACATCCCGGTAATATATATGGATAATTAAATTCGCATAACATATCAATGTTATCTTTATTCGAATTTAAATATGATCGCGAATAATATGTTGCGTCTGGATATAAATTATTTGAACTTATTTTATTTGAATAAAAACTTTTTTTTTTCTTAAATTTATTTTTATGCAAATATTTGCGTTTCTTGTCATTATATTATTTATCAATTATTATGTTTTATTTGATAAATTAATTTAATTTTTTTACATTAATTATTTCAATTTTATTATTATCAATTAAAGATTTGTTCATATTTATATTACAATAAAATGGCTCAAAAAAAAGAAACAATTTCGTTAACATTTGGTGACCAAGGAGAAAATCACGTAGGCATGAAAAAAATTGGCAACATGGTTGACCCGGGTAATGGGTTTACGTATGCTGACTTTACTAAATATAAAAAAATATGTAACGATCATGGATATGACAATAAAATTTATGATCTAAATAAATTATATGCAAAAGATGAATATTATTTGGAAAATATTAAAGATCAAATTGATGTGGATAAAGCATACGTCATGATTATACGAAACGGTATGGAATTATTTTTAAATGACACTAAAACGAGTGCTGATGTGTACAAAGAAATGAATAAATTTGAATGGGACACTAAATATTATGATGTTAGGAGGAGCAAAATTTTAAACAAACATGCACGTTCAAACGTTTGTTTTGGTAAAAAAAAATCAGAACCGGATTATGAAAATAGGTGCGGTCGAATTGTTGGGTATTCACAAGTACCTAACGTAAATTCTTTGCGAATAAACATGCAAAAAATATTAGGAAATAAATTTGATGATTTGATATGTGAGGGAAATCGTTATTTTGATTTAAATAAATGCGGAATCGGTTGGCACGGTGATTCAGAAAGAAGAAAAGTAGTTGCATTTAGATTGGGAACGTCAATGAATTTAAATTATAATTGGTTCCATAAATCAACCCCGTTCGGTAATACAATTACATTTAAGTTAAATGATAGCGATATGTACATTATGAGTGAAAAAGCTGTGGGCACTGATTGGAAGAAAAAAAATATATGCACATTACGTCATTCTGCTGGAATTACAAATTGTAAGTACACCAAACTATAAAAAAATTGAATTAATACACTATTTGTCACACTGTATATGAAATAATGTATAATAATAACATCATTTTTAGTATTATCAAGATGTATCAACGCAATCAAGGCAGACAATTCAATCAATACAACCAAAACAGTCAAGATAGTCAAAATATTCGAGGCAGTCAAAACGGTCAAAATAGTCAACGTAATCAAATTCCTCTTGGACTATCAAGTCTTCCAATCAAAACAATATTAAAATTGCATGCGAATGTTATACATGCAGAAATGCCGCTGAAACATCTTTTGCAATTTCGTTCAGCTATCGCTTTCGTAAGAAGTCATAATCACGCTCAAAATAAAGTATATATGAATATCATTGTAAAACTTAACAATGTTTGCATTCATCATCCTGCACCATTCGAATCTAAATTGGAATTATTATACATCATCAAAAATTACCCAACAATTCCAATTATTATTGAAAGACAAATCGTTAATAATGATATGTCGCGCATTACAACAACAGATAATACAGTGAAATATAATGAAAAAGCAATGTTTTTTGGCATTAAAAGACATTATATTTTTGCACACGTAACCAATACGATACATAATTTTTTAAATCACGGTACAAATGTGGAAACATCAAGCGAACATATTGTTGGCTCAAATATCACAATGCATTTTGATGAAATTAAACTTCCTGGTACCATCGTGTCAATTAACAAAAAATTAAAAAAAACTTATATCGCTTTTAATTTTTCGGAACTTCTCAATCCATACAATAAATTTTTTTATTATCCGCAACTTTTATAAATTAAGAATGTGCAAATCCATACATTGAACAAAACATTATTTATTTACATTTATGTTGTTATACTAAAAGTTAACAGAAACAGTAATAATTATCATATTTATTTATAATCTCTGTACAATATCGTTTTGATTTAACAATATTGCGTATTGTTCATCGCTCTCGTAATACCAAAGGTTAACCGCCAACGGTAATACCAAAGGTTAACCGCCAACGGTAATACCAAAGGTTAACCGCCAACGGTAATACCAAAGGTTAACCGCCAACGGTAATACCAAAGGTTAACCGCCAACGGTAATACCAAAGGTTAACCGCCA
>Ga0209092_10000092_pt1 | contig 76155 bp, 52 predicted proteins | sample FraStrMetagenome_FD_187446 | JGI IMG/M metagenome (GOLD analysis project Ga0209092, IMG submission 187446) | Marine eukaryotic phytoplankton communities from Arctic Ocean - Fram Strait ARC3M Metagenome (SPAdes) (version 2) | ecosystem: Environmental > Aquatic > Marine > Oceanic | place: Fram... | reverse complement strand
TCCGCCAACGAGACTTTGAACGAAGTGGAGTCATCTTTAATTTCTTTGATGGGAGAAAACTCCATCGAAGAAATATCCAAGTCAGCAACAGGGAAACATCTTGCTATCGAAACTGCCAATCTTTTCTTGAGCAATTTGTTTGGGAAAAAACATCACATTATGGAATCCAAAAACAACTTGGATTCTAACGATATTCCCATGGGACTTGGTACAATCCCCACGGATGGTAATAAAAATTCGCATGTACTACACCTTTCACCATTGGAATCTTCCCGTCGTTTTATCCTCCTCCCTATTCAATCCGAGAAACAGATTGATGATTTAGAATTACGTAGTGCATTGGAAAGCAATAATGATGATGTACAAAATGAAAATGAGTCTAAGGATGATATTAGTGGCGTTGGAAAAGGATTTGGTTTTTTCAGTTCCATGCTGAAAAAGAAATAAGATGATTCTTTGGTGCCTTTATCTCAAGTGGAAATCTTACTTTCATACACTTGTTTTGCAATGATGACTAACTATAAGTTATCTAATGACTATTTAGAATATGGAACAATATAATCAAATAAGAATTTGCTTTTACTTTTCGTTTGTGTAAGCTGATCTTTACAAGTATTGTGAAAGAGGATTGATTGTGTTGATGTAGGAACGAAAGAAATCAGGTTAAACTATGTCCAGCTAACTCTACTTAATTTGCTGACCTTTTAATCAGTCGGTTATTTTCTGACAAACCATTCTTCCTTTTATATTTATAGCCTGGAACAAAAACATTTCTCAGCTCATACTGTGATGACATATTGGAATATATGCAAGAAATACTTGGGATTTCAATTCTCACATTGAGCTACTTTCTTGAAACAAACACACAAACTCATCGAATAATGCAATCTAGATAAAGATTCCTTCTTGGTAGATAATTTCGTTCATTGAATCAATCTTTGAAAAGGATGACACTTTGTTGACAACAGAAAATACGTGGTCACATAAGATGTTGCACTTGGATAGCATTTCCAGATGATATTAAGTTAATTTAGAGTTTTTCACGGAAGTTTTTTTGTTCCACTCTATCAAAATCTTTTTTCAGTACGAGATACGTACGTAGGAATACCAGTTCCAATGTGAACCTGCCAATAAGTAAATCTTCCTTCATATTTTATTTACGACGTTTTTGTACGGAATACCATTTGAATTTGCAATGCACGATTTGAATATTGAGCCGTGCTGATCATACTTTTCCTTTCCAAAAAAAAAGGTGGAGTCTTTTTCGAATTTTATTACGTGACAAACATCATGTTGATGTACCATAGGTTGAGCCTCAATCCACATTTCAACAAGTCTCAAGTGGATTCAGTTAAGAACCTATCGTCTCTAATAGTAATTTTTGCTTTATCATCGACTTTTACATTTTTCTCCTTGGGATACCCTCTTCTCAAGGATAACGAAGGTGGTGGTGATTTAGTTTCCAAAAGAAAAGACCCTATAGAAGACTCTCAGATGGATGATGATGATGTTGAGATTATCGATGACGGATCGAAGACTAATCATGCTTCGATACTGGAAAAATATATATCCAGTGAATCGATCGAATCCAAGTCAGATATAGAAACTAGTTCCCAAGGTACGGAAGAAGAAAATGATATCAAAGAGGATGTCTCAAAGGCTATGACCGAGGCAACCGCCACAACAGACTCAGTATATACTGAAATAAGTTCACCATCATCAAAAATTTCGATTATAGGGTCATTAGGAGGAGGAAAGATGCCAGTGCGTGAAATATCCATTGGATCCATAAACGAAAGCTCAAGTGTACAAAAACTAGACGATATTGAAAAAACATCTACCACCACCGAAGGTCCCATGGTCAAGACAAAAAAGAAAAAGAAATCATTTATCCGTTTTGGATCAAAAAGAAAATTCTTTCGAAAAAAGAAATCAGTGCAGTAGACTATAAGAAATGGAAAGAAATGACATTGTTATTCAAGTGACATCATTCTAATGCATAAATTAGGAAAATACTTTAAGCTAAACAATAATAGAATAGTACTCAATGATAATTTTGAAACGCAAAGAAACAACTAATGAAAAGACAAATTGGAACCATCCATCAAAGTCTTTTTACTTAATATGGATTATCAGTTTGTAGTTTTCATTTTATGATTTTTCATGTTTCAAGAATTCATAGGAGCATTACCATAATAGAAGATCATATTGAAAAAATATTTTACAAAAAAACTGGCCTGGAAAGAGGTTAAAAGAAGAAGATCTGTAGGACTTCCTCCTTCCTATTTACTTGAGAAGGTATCCAAAAGTGAAACCTTAAGAAACCATGCTTCATTCAAACTATTTTTATCTGTTTCACAAAAAGGTGACGGATTTTGTTTTCTTTGTCTACTCCATGAATGTTGCAACATCTATCGGAAGATGAAAGTGTTAGGGTTCAACTGGAATAGTTGAACATTTATGAATATCCTTTTGTTTGTTGTCAAGATACATAATTACGTCAGCAGTTGTCAAAAATAACAGCAGTTCGTGTCAAAAGTGCCTACAACGTATAAAAAATTGCTTCGTTCGTAGAATGAATGCTATCATTCAGCAAAAATAATATTGAACCTCATTTTTGTTGTATTTTCAATGACAACAAAGTTGAGGAGATCCTAGCTATAAGGTAACTTCACATACGCACGTATGGATGTACATATGTGATAGCTTTTTTTTTAGCATTGGCATTTGACAGAAAATCATCTTGAGGATCAACAATTGCGCAACGAGAACATATGATGCCGTCTAACGCAGGAAACCTAAGGCAAGTATGTCAGAAAATTCAGTTCTACATTATCTTATCCTTCATTGTCCTAGCCCAATGTAGTTCCTTCGTGGATGCTCTATTCGGAGGAAAAAAGAAGAAGAAGAAAGACGAGGAAGCAATGATAGCTGCCTTGGAAGCCGAAAAAGCCTCTCAATATCTGACTCTTCCCATCTTGGGGGAAGTAGAAAAAGAAGTCTTTGTACCTGTTGCATTCTGGACTACCTATGTTGTACTTCTCTCTTTTACTATTCATCTTCTCACCGCTGGAAACAAATCTAGAAAGGGTAACAGAGCAGATGATCCTAATACCTTGGATGTTGTCCTTGTTGGGTCCGGATTGCCAAAGAAGGGAATGGTGAGGGTATTCTTAAACTTCCTATAAGTGCTTTCGATTTCGAATATTTCTCAATTGTGATCCAAATTGTGTCAAATATCGGAAAAAAATCTCTCCTTTGAAATTGAAACTTTATTTAGGGCTGGTATCATTTAATTCAGCTTCTGGATATGAAGAATGTGAACGTGAAAGCAGTGGTAGAACCATTTTTCATGAACAAAACTCTAAATCCTAATCCCCCTCCATCTTTCGCGGAGTTTGCATCCAAGACTTCTGCATTAGGAGTTCAATTTGCTGCTTCCGTTGATGAGTTAGATCAATTTGATAAAAAAACCATGTGTCTGATTGCTGGTAGAACCGCCGATAATCCAAAATTATTTAAGGAATGTGTTGACAAAGGTGCATCTTGTATCTATTTGGAAAAACCTGGTGCCCCTACTGTTCCAGATCTGTTACAAATGCAAAAACATGCTGAAATCCTGGGTGTGAAAGTATATATTGGATACAATAAAAACGTAACACCTTACGTCAGTAAAGCTCTCGATTTGGCAAAAACGATTGAGGGGTCACATGTCACCTTTCAACACAATAACTCATACAAACAATCCGAATTGCCGGAATGCTTTGAAAGGAATGCGGAAGGTATGTTGAAAAATATGGCGATTCATGAACTTGCGTTGCTCGTGACATTTTTTGGAGTAACGGTAGATACCATAAAAGAATTCAAAGTGCTTAAAGATACAAAGCAATTAGAATTAATCAAACCAAGCACTGCCGTCTCATCCAATCCAGAATCTATCAAAGACTTTGAGAAAATCGCATTTCAAGTTACAACCAAAGATGGATCCGGTGCAAGTGTACGAGCAGACCGTTGTGGTGGTAATGTTAGTTTTGCATCTGTACAGGATGGGGAAGGGAAGCAAATTATGAAATTTGAGTTTCCAGATGCTAATGAACAAAAGAGAGTCGAAGAATTGTCCAAGGCGGATCCAGAAATGATGCCTTATTTTTTTGTCCAATCCGATGATTATCTCGAATTGAAAACGAGAGTTGTAGATTCTTGTCTAAGTGGCAAAGATGCGGAAGGAGTTGCGACTATTTCTGTAGCAATTGAAGCATTAAAATTAGCGGAATATGGCACTGAAGAGCTTGGTAAATAGAGAGCAAAAGAATAGCTAAGAACACAATCAAATGATGATATGAGATCACTAAACTACTAATGATGGAATCTGAATTTGGTTTTCTCTCTTGGAGATTATTGAATCGGATTTCTAGAAAAACGTAACACTTTACCACAATAAAAGGTCCCATCTACTTGTGGATTAGTTATTGTCGATAATATTACTCTGCGTCATATATTAGGAACAATTTCACACATTCTTTATTTGCCAAAGTCTCACCATGTACACCTGCATAAAGGTCAAAGTTGAATAATCAATTTAAAAATAATTTCTCTGTGATCTATAATTCAAAAGCATATATTACATAGCGATTCCAAATTTCATCATGACACTCACCAACACAAGCTCTAGTCAAAGAGAGAAAATCTTCATTTCATAGATAACCATTCCACCACAAGGCTTGATCTTCTTTCTTGATATCATTGTAGAGCTCTTGAATCATTTTCTTTACGTCGCTTATTTTAACCTTACCGAGATCGTGATCGCCAAATTCAATCTCACCAGTTCCATTAATTGTTGTCATGGACCATAAAACCTTTCATTTTTTCATTATTTGATTTGATTGGGTGCATACCGTTTCGCACATTTTTCTTTATGTGCTTAAAGGAAGAATGGATGGAGGTTGTTTGAGTATCTTTGTCCAAAGAATGAAATGTAACTCCTATACTCCTGCATAATTTTCATCTCAAAAGAAGAAAGGAGTATCGAAACAAAATTGTTCCGAATCGTGGCTAAATAAAATAAAATCTTGCTCCTATGTGACAGCAGTTGTTGAATGAGAATCTTCGTCTACTGAGGAAGTTGATTTGCTGAATTCTCATCTTGAAAAATACTGTATGACATTAATATCAAGTTATGGTTACAAGTGATTTCATAAACATAGTATTTCTTATTTTGGTCACAATACTGTGTAAGATTTAGAGTAGCGAGTGATTGTAAAAACATGAAATATTATATAGTTATAGTCGATTGTATCTAGCTCGTTTCGTCTTCTCATAGACTATCTCCTTGTTATGCACAACGCATTCAATATTTGCCTTCAAAATCTCCGTCCTATCCTTCAGGCCCCCCAATTAAGCTGACAAACATAACAGTCCAACCACTCCCTCTCCTTTCATCAAATAGAATATTCCTTTCTAGGCCCCTTCCTTCCCAATTTTATCTCTCTCTGATCTGGATTCTTATCTTCCTCTTCTTCCTTAGCTATTTCTTCTATTTCCATTGAGTTTGCACCTTTCGGATTTATTTGGCTGTCCACACCTCCAGTCTGGATCTGCACACTTGGCACTGGTTCCACTCCTTTTAATATTTCCAATAACTCAATTTTCGTCCTATCCAAATATTCTCTAGAATTCAGATTTTCCATGTTACTAACAGGCAAGTGCAGACGATAATCTGGGCCGAAGTATTCATAATAATCATTATAAGGTAATGCATCTTTCACATCTTCCCCTAGCAGTACTGATGTTTCATAAGTCCAACATCTTGGGACATTCCTTAGATTAAAGCCTCCTCCGCCAAGAACAAGTGTAGGGATATTGAAACTACGCACATAGTCTACACATTCTGCATGTCCTTTGATTGATAAATTGAAACACCCAAGACGATCCCCTGACAAAGTATTCGCCCCGCATTGTAGTACTACAGCTCCTGGAGCAAATCTTTCCATTACACTTCCAATCACTGGACGAAAAATACTTTGATAAGACGCATCATCCATTCCATCGTTCAGGGGGAAATTTATTGCATAGTTCTTTCCAGCTGCATATCCACAATCTTTTACATCGCCTGTGCCTGGAAAGTATTCTCCAAACTTATGAAATGATACTGTCATAACACGGTTTGTTGTATAAAATGCTTCCTCCACTCCATCTCCATGATGGATATCAAGATCAATGTAAAGGACCCGCTCGTGTTTTTTCAAAAGTTCTAAAATAGCAAGCACACAATCATTTACATAACAAAACCCCGATGCTTCTGCTCTCTTTGCATGGTGCAACCCGCCAGCCCAATTGATTACTATATCAGCCTGATTTTCATTTAAACGTGACGCTCCACCAATACTTCCAGACGAATAAATCTGGCAATACTCAAATAATCCATCAAATACTGGACAATCTTCTCCCAGGTTAAATCGTTGAAGCTGACGAACATAGTCTTGCATGTTGTCTGGGTTCACCACTTTGAGAAAGTCAATATAATCATCAGAATGGAACCTTGTCATAGTCATAGAGGATATATAACTTGGTCGAAAAATTTCCATACGATGATGTAAGCCGTAGTTCACAACAAGGTTGTGTGTCATTCGAACTCGATGCGGTTTCATAGGGTGACTCTGGCCATAATGGTAGTTCCCTATTTCAGCTGTTACAACGAAGCAGTTATGAGAGATGGCATTAAATTCATGAGATAAACGAAGAAGTGAAAACATTCATGAAAAACTTTATCACATAATAATGGTAGATTTAAAAATCCCTTGACTTCGGGAAGAAGAACTTTTTCAGATTAAAAAACAACTTTTGTCTGTACAAAAATCATGAGCCTTTCCTTTTAGATCTTTATTTGCTTTCCGGTGGTTTGTGATCCAATGACATACCACAACAAATTATGAGTAATAAACATTCTAACAAACAATCATCTTTTGGTCCAACATTGCTCCTCACTCGTTTCAGCTCATTGTCACAGTATTTCACCAGACTTACGATCGTAAAAGTAAGAAACTCGTCTGTCATTTGAGGAGCTCATTGTTTTTGTTTTGTTTCAGCAATCTATACCAAAGGAGGAGTCTCCGTTTGGCAATTTTCTCGGCGCGTATGATGTCACATGAAAAAGATTCGGATGTTTATTGTACGTTGTAGAATATTACCCTAAGTACTTATGAGCATAATAAATGTATTGAAAAAGTGTTGTAATCCTCAAACTAGAGGGCTGCTGTTCCCACATAAAGTTCACAAATACTTTCTGGATTCAGATGCGCATTTCAAATTGCTACAATGAGCAACAATTATCGTAAGAAGAAACCATGCAAGGTAAACATTTTTTTATGTTTTCACTTCTAATGTCTATGTATAAATATAGATTATGTGGATATTTATCATTTTCCAATTATGATTTGGAAGAAGAACAATTTCTTAATTCAATAAATACTAATCGGAACTCTCACCCTCAAGGTCCGATATATGATTTTTTCTTTTTCTATTTAAAAAATCAATTTTATGTGCTCAATATGTTCATAATCTGCCTTCAACGACAGATAAAAAGCCCAATAGCTACGTCCTATCCTTCAGGCCCCCAAATTAAGCTGACAAACATAACAGTCCAACCACTCCCTCTCCTTTCATCAAATAGAATATTCCTTTCTAGGCCCCTTCCTTCCCAATTTTATCTCTCTCTGATCTGGATTCTTATCTTCCTCTTCTTCCTTAGCTATTTCTTCTATTTCCATTGAGTTTGCACCTTTCGGATTTATTTGGCTGTCCACACCTCCAGTCTGGATCTGCACACTTGGCACTGGTTCCACTCCTTTTAATATTTCCAATAACTCAATTTTCGTCCTATCCAAATATTCTCTAGAATTCAGATTTTCCATGTTACTAACAGGCAAGTGCAGACGATAATCTGGGCCGAAGTATTCAAAATAATCATTATAAGGTAATGCATCTTTCACATCTTCCCCTAGCAGTACTGATGTTTCATAAGTCCAACATCTTGGGACATTCCTGAGAGTGTAACCTCCTCCGCCAAGAACAAGTGTAGGGATATTGAAACTACGCACATAGTCTACACATTCTGCATGTCCTTTGATTGATAAATTGAAACACCCAAGACGATCTCCTGACAAACTGTCTGCCCCGCATTGTAGTACTATAGCTCCTGGAGCAAATCTTTCCATTACACTTCCAATCACTGGACGAAAAATACTTTGATAAGACGCATCATCCATTCCATCGTTCAAGGGAAAATTTATTGCATAGTTCTTTCCAGCCGCATATCCACAATCTTTTACATCGCCTGTGCCTGGAAAGTATTCTCCAAACTTATGAAATGATACTGTCATAACACGGTTTGTTGTATAAAATGCTTCCTCCACCCCATCTCCATGATGGATATCAATATCAATGTAAAGGACCCGCTCGTGTTTTTTCAAAAGTTCTAAAATAGCAAGCACACAATCATTTACATAACAAAACCCCGACGCTTCTGCTTTTTTAGCATGGTGCAACCCGCCAGCCCAATTGATTACTATATCAGACTTATCTTCATTTAAACGTGACGCTCCACCAATACTTCCAGACGAATAAATCTGGCAAAACTCAAATAATCCATCAAATACTGGACAATCTTCGCCCACATTAAATCGTTGAAGCTGACGAACATAGTCTTGCATGTTGTCTGGGTTGACAACTTTGAGAAAATTGATATAATCATCAGAATGGAACCTTGTCATAGCCATAGAAGATACGTAACGTGGACGGAAAACTTCCATTCGACGGTATAATCCGTAGTTCACGACAAGGTTGTGTGTCATTCGAACTCGATGCGGTTTCATAGGGTGACCCTGACCATAATGGTAGTTTCCTACTTCGGCTGATGTTGCGAAGTGTATAATAAAAGATGAAATTCATTTTATGAGCAAAAATAGTGCTGTAAGAATTATTACAAAAACACTTGTAGAATAATGTAGAACACATATTGATAGTCATATAGAAGAGATGAAAATCTATTGATTCTCGGAAGATGAAACTTTTTCCGTTATGATTGAAACAGTGTTCGTCGATGAAATTAGATCATGCATTATGTATCATAAAGTCCCTTAATTCATCTTTTTTCCAACATTTGTGAAGCAATTATACCACAAATATTATGCACAAAATATTCTCCGATATGGTCAAGATAGGCAAAGTGTGAAAATTCTAGCTCACTTGTGCACATGACGGCAAAATAAAATTACACTTACTGTCGTAAAAGTAAGACACTCGTCTATCATTTGAGGAGGTCATTGGTTTTTGTTTGGTCTCGACACTCGATCTACAGTTGAGTTGCCTTCTGCAAATTTACTTGGCGCGTCTTCGATATTGAGGAAATGAAAAAATCTCACATTTTAAATGTAATAAAGTCATCAAAACATAAGCCGTAGATTTTAGTATTAAATGCGCATAGACACACAAAATATACAAGTATGAGTATTGGAATGTTTGACAAACTTGAACTTATAGGGTGAATAACTGTGAGCTTAAGTATTTAGGGGAAGGAGCTACTACGTACATTTATATACTAATACCCCCCTATGTTGTGATGTAAATACTCAAGGGATTCAAATTTTAATGGTGAATTCGCAAATGGGTTTTCGACGTTCTCGATGATAATAAGCTTGGCTGTATAAATCACTAGGTCATTAGAGAATGGTGAGTGGAGACTATTGTGTTTCTCATTTTTATAAAATGTGCTGGGTCTTTGTCTTCTTTCGAGAAGATATCTGATGGATTGATTTTTCCTTGCACGTGTTTTATGTCTAACCAATTTTTATTTTTGCACACTGCATTTTCTCTTATCTGGAGATGACGAACAAGGCCTTTGGTCGTTAGATTCTTAGACCATTGGAAGCACGCCATATTAAAGTTGGACGCATTTTATATTTGAGGATCCCATCTTGCAGATTGAGATCCTTAATTATGTTGCGACGGAGGTGAAGCATATCTGTTTCACGCATTCGTCTGTTGTGTATATTTCCGCCTCGCAGCTGCTTCTGGCGGTAATCTTCTGCCTTCTTTTAGAGCTCCAATGGACTGGGCCATGGAAAGTAATGAGGTGGCCTGATAGGGACCGCGACTTAAATAAGTCAAGTTCTTGTGGTTTGAGATGTGGACTGGGGACCGATAGATCTTGGGGGGGGGGTCCAGTTTGCATTTGTCACCCCATTCAATGCTGGAGTTTTGATGGGAAAGTGCACAAAGCTGTATATATTAAAGTCTGCGTTTGTGTCGAATGTTATGCCGAGAGACTTTGTTCCCTTTATGTATTTTATTGCATATTTTGCAGACTCAATGTGGAGGGGGGGTTGGATAGCTTTGATACTTTGCAAGCACGTTGGTGATCGTGGCTAGGTCAGGGCACGTACCCTGATAAAGCCATAATAGGGATCGCATCATACTTCTATATTGTGTCTCCAATTCTTGTTGTTTTTGTTTGGAAATATTTATTGTTAATCGAACAGAATCCACGGGAAAGCCTGATCTATAGGGCGTCATGTTGATTTTCATTGAAATGTCGCTAAGTCCACATTGATTGATGAGTGAATCAGAGAATGTCTCTTGTGACATATGTGCTTTTGTTGAATTATCTGTTTTTCGCCACTGATACTTTATACCGAGAAAGTGGCTCACCTGACCCATGAAGTCTACATTGGTGAGTGATCCTATTTCTTTTTCGAATTTTGCTTCTACCTCTCTATTGGTACTGAAATAAACGAAATCGCCAACGTGAAGTCCAAGATATATTGGTTCTTTTCCTTTGATAATCTTTTCTTTGAAAATATATGGAGTGTTGGGACATTGGTGGATGCCTATTTGTTTGAGGAGTTGAACTGCCTTTTCATACCAATGGTGTGGACTGCGCTTCAGTCCGTACATGGTACGTTGTAACATCCAGTAAGATCCTTGAGGAGTCAATGGGTAACCATGGGGGGGGTTGTAGAATGTAGTTTTCACCGTCAGTTAAGACCGCTTGGCAGAAAGCCTGTTTAAAGTCACCTGATTTGAGTATCATCTTGTTATGTCTAACTACTAGAACTGTTAGAAATCGTAGTTATATTAAGCTCATTACCGGCGCATAGCATTCCTCTTTCTTCCATTTGTGTGGGTCCAAGTTGCTGAGTGCAACAATTCTATATTTTGCTCTTTTGGGGTCCCCATTCTCATCATAGTAGATGGTACTTATTGTCATTGTAGGTAAGATGGTGCCTAGTTTGTGTATATTCTTTTGATATTCACTTTCAGAAATTGTTCTCCATCATGTAGGTAAATTCTTGAGACCGCAATACTCTTCTGAGTACGCGGTATCCCAGATACTTTTATCTTTTTCGTCGAGTTTGGCGTGTTGTATGAGATTTGGGACGTCCTGACTGGTAAGACCCGCAGCTGATACGTGCCGTGCGAAGATGTTGCCCATATTGAAGCTAGTTTTTGTTTGCCACACTTTCCATCATGCTGGGATGTTGCCAGAGAAGATTTGAAAGGTTTGGATGAGGTGTGGTATGGAACGTTCTAAGTTGGGGAATCAATAGTTGAATGTTTGATTCTATTGTTAGGGATAAATCTCCAGACAGTGTTTTGGTAGAGTTTGCCTTGACATGGTTCAACCAATGTATTTAAGAAGATTGTGCATTTGCATGCATTTTTGAGCCATGGTGGTTTATTGAACGGTGGTGGGTCTGATAGGTGTAGTTGGTGGGATGGATTTGATTTGTGAAGATATTTTTCTTCAAGTTGATGTACACTGCCGTTCTGGAATTGAACTGTGTATATTTCCTCATTCATGATTGGTATAGTTAGGATTTTAACTGGTACGACAATGTTATTTTGGAGAACAAAGGCTTGATCAGGAGGTGAATACTTGGGTAATTTCTTCAATGTTATGTTTTCATTATATCTATTGAAATATAACCCACAATGACCAAAAGCAATTTAGAGAACATTCAAGATTTAATCCAGCTATTACAAAACACAATCGAAGAGGTAACAAATCAGCTAGACGATTTAAGAGAAGCGGTGCGACCAGAGGAAAAAGATCAAGCAACGCCAAGTTTCCGCATAGGAGACAGAGTAAGAATCCTAACGCCAGTAATTTTTGGTGGTTCAGGTGGGACAAGAGACAACGTTATAGGCAACATAGTAGTCGTGACCGATCAGTATGTCACAGTTAGAGTGAGAAGATTTCAAGTGACATAGTGGACAAGCAGTGTATCAGGACATCAGAAAAACAAAGGTCAATGTAGAACTCACAGACAAGAATCCAGAAGAATTTTAAGAATGGCGGACTCAGCATCACCAGTACAAGATGGTGAGAAGCCAGTTGATGGGATGGCAAAAGGAAATCAAATCAAACTACCACCAGCAAGGAAGAGATTGCCTCCCAGGAAACCTCAATTTAAGGGAGAGACAGAGGACCTTAATGGGAACGTTCTCGAGACTTATTGCAGCAAAACATACAGCTATGTTGAGCTAGATTCTCTCTTCGATGACTGCCAACAACCTGTGTTAGAAAAGCCTATTAAAAAAACTGCCAACATCGATGAAGTAGACATTGATGTCTACGATACAGAGCTGGAACAATTCGTTAAGGATAAGAGGAAGCTTCGTTTGCCTCTAAAAAGTTTTTACTCCGTGATTTCAGCATGGTAATTAAGTTAACTTCGATCGAGGATCAGAAGAAATGGAAAAAAGATGATGATTGTGGGCGCTTACTGCGAGCCATCAAGCAGATTGTCATAAAGTTTGAACACAAAAAGCATCCAGTTGTGTCTCTTTTGCAACAGCTGAAAAATTTCGGTTCTTACAGGCAAAGGGAAAACCCTTACATCCATTGAAGACCTTTCAACTTATGGTCGAAAGCATAGAAAGTTTTGGAGGAGAGATTGGAGTCCAGTCAATGTTTTTAGCAAGCTTTTGCAAGATGATGTGGCTTTAATGAGTAATACAGTTCAAGAAGCATACATTTTTAAGGCTAAAGAAAGATCACTTGCAATTATGTTTATTTCAAATGCCCGCCAGGACACCTATGGGCAATTGACCACCAATCTTGAGAATCGTTTCCTCCTGGGGCACGACAATTTCCCCAAAACGATGACCAAAGCATATGAAATGCTTTCGAATTATAAGACTTCAACTCAAAAGTCTATCCCAAATCAACGTAACACTCACTACCAGTGCCAGGGTCTCGCTTTCTTTCAACATGGGAATAAGAGTAACAATAGTGACACAGTGGTAGGTAGAGATGGGAAACTGTTCCCAAATGTGCCTTGTTATCATTGTAGGAAACAGGGCCACTACGCCAACCAATGCCCACTATCTTTAACATCGCCAACATCAACATCAACATAAGCAACATCAGCAACATTGGCAATATCAGAACAATGACGACGATGAGAGGATTGCATTTGGTTTCTTCCAGTACAACTATTCAATGATGCAAAGTGATAGGTATCAAGGTTTGAAGAAAAATTGGGTTCTCCTGGAGAGCCAGAGCAATTGCGGTATCTTTTGCAATCCAGAGTTACTGAAAAATATTCGTCCAGCTGAAGATGATGCTGAGCTTCATTTGGTTTCCAACGGCAGAGAACTGATCACCAATCAAATTGGTGATATTCCCAATTATGGAACTGTATGGTACAGTCCAGATTCTCTAGCGAATATTCTTTCTCTGTCTAACGTGAGACAGAAATATAACGTTATCTATAAGACTGGACCAGCTGATCCCACCCGTTGTTTGGAAGTGACCAGGACTGATGGTTCCAGTATGAGATTCGTTGAACACTCAATCGGTTTGTACGTTCATGAGGTTGATTTGTATAGTTCTATTAGTAATAATAAACTAGTAAATACAAATTATCTTTATTCGTTCTTACAAACTGTAGAAGACAATGAAAGACAATTTACAAAACGGCAATTAAAACAAGCACAAGAATCTAGAATTTTATATGCAAAAATTGGGCGACCATCACATACTAAATTTTTGAAAACACTCCACAATAATTTCATTTGCAAATACAGTGTTACTGTAGAGGACGCAAAAATAGCTTTACACATTTACGGCCCAGATAAAGCCACTATAAAAGGAAAGACTGTGTGATCACAACCCTCCCGTATTCCCAAAACTACCCTCTCCCATTTCCCTGCATCAATCATCGATTTCCACTCTCAAATTACATTATGTGTTGATATTCTTTTCGTGAATGGTGTTCCATTTTTACACACTATTTCGAAAAATATACAATTGCGAACAATCAAAGAATTAACAAGCAGACCCTATAAAAATGTACTATATAAAATACAGTCGACCTTTATTTAGCACGAGAATTCACCATCGCCCACATTCGCGGAGATGGTGAGTTTGAATGTGTTGAGCCTTCTATAAGGCTTATTCAACTCTACATAGCCGCGAAAGATGAGCACATCCCTGAAGTGGAGCGATCAATTTGCACCATTAAAGATGCGGTCCGCACAACTATCTACGGCCTTCCGTATCAGTTTTACCCAAAACTTATGCTCAAATACCTAATTCTACATGTTTACCTCCTTTTGAATTTATTCCCTTCAGAAAATGGGGTCAGTTCCACTTTAAGTCCCCATTCTCTTATCATGGGACAACCTCTTCCATCTTATACCAATTTTTTCCTCCAGTTCGGAGAATATGTGCAAGTGCACAACAATCCCAGCATTTCAAATACAAAAGCCCCTCGTACCACCGGTGCCATCGCGCTTTGCCAAGCAAACACGAATGGAGGATGGTATTTTATGTCCCTCACTACCGGGACACGACTTACCAGATACAGCTGGACTGTATTTCAATTGTGGACCTTCACAAACATGTGCCTATCATTGCATATATGAGGAAACGCAGCGGAATCTATGATGAAATGAGATTACAATGTGGTAGGAGTTTGTTTGGAGTCATCGAGTTTGCGTAGAGGAACGTTTTTACAAGTAAAATAATAATGTTCAACATTTTCATTAATATTTTTATTGAAATAACCTAGTGCATACGTTGCGTTTTGAAGGTCTTGTATGTCCAATTGGTCAATGTGCAGCTGTTGAGCTTGTGACTTCAAGCTTGGTTGCTCGTGGATGGGGTTCATGGTTGTGTGACGTGCCGAAGGGTGAGGTTGTTATTGAAACTGAACAGCGAGTTGGCGATTGGTTTGGTTTGGATCGCGTTGTGGGCGAGGTTGTTGATTGTGTTGTGGAGAGAATCTAGTATTATTTTGGTAGTTAGGGTAGTTGCTAATGTTATTTTATTAACGGCATTTGGCTGGTTTGATCCTGCATTGATAGGGGTCCAATATTGGCTGTGATTGGTGTTATAGAATGATGGGTTAGGTTGACGTTGATTGTAGTTCCGATTTTGTTGAGCATGTCAGAAGTAGTATTTTTGATGTGGGTGTTGTTGCAGTAGTCTTCCAATCTCATTGCGTTGAACATGAGTCTGGGACTCAGTATTGTGCCAGATGCAACAGTTAGGTTTGACAGAGTTGAAATGGCTGCGGAGGTTGAATATTCCTTTTATGATTTCTTGTTTGATTCTTGTCTGACGCTCTTGGTCTTTGTCGAGTTTGATTTTCTTATCAGGGAGGATGTCTTTGGAGGGTCCTGGAACGTTCGGGTTATCCTTGTCTGTATCATCGGTGGTCTTGTTGGCTTTGTTGAATTTCTTGTTGCGTTCTCTGACTACCTCGATAGATGCCTTAAACGATTTTGCTGCGTGGATCAGCATTTGCATTTCGTTTGTTTGTCATTGACAAGGAGGGAGTTTTGGTTCTGAGCTCTGTTGTATTCTCATGAAAACAGTTCGCATGCCCATAATGAATGTGTCTTTAAGCCCACCTCAGATATAGATAGCCCATGATCTACCAATTGTTTTTGCAGGAATATACATCTTTCTATAAAATCATCAGTGGTTTTGTCTGATGTCTGCATTAGGGCACTGCATTCTTCTCTTTTCTGAAGGATGTCACCGCGTGAGATACAGAAGTCCTTTACCCCAAACCTCAGGTTTGAACATCATGACTTTCTCTTCATTTCCCGTCATGGCATTGTGTAGTTTTGAATATAGTTTAGAAGACAGGTCTGGGGAGATATTTGCGTCTATATTCAAGGTTTAGGTCTCCATATTTTTGAATGATGGTGTCCATGGGGGTGTTGCGAGTATGCTCAAAATTTTGTCATACCATGTTTGGAATTTGGTGGAGGATTTTCCTTGGAATGTAGGAAACTTCGTTAGAAGGCTTGTAGAGTCATATTAATTCTCGAAACAACCTCGTTGTGCATGGAGCATGTCGAGAAGTGCTTGATTCAATGATGGTTGTGGTTCCTCTGGGATTGGTTGTGGGCTTGCTGATGCGGAAGTTTGTTGAATAGGCGATGGTGGCTGAGGATTTGTATCTTTTGTATGGTGTGCATTTGACTCAGTGGAATGAGTCTGAGCTGTATTTACTTTTGGACTTGGATTAGGTTTAGCGCTGACTGATGAGTAAATTTGCTGGTTTAGTTTAATGTTTGTCGTTTGAAGGGTCGCCATTTGTGCATAGGCTCGATTCAGTTGTGGTTGAGTTTGCACAATTTGCTGGAGGATTAACCGGTTGGTCTCGTCTGATTGTTGTTTATCCGTTTTCAAGTCGTTTATTTGCGATTGGAGGCTGATGTACGCTTGGTCATCTACTCTAGGTACTCCTGCGTTGTATGAGGTGGCCAATGAGTGTGTTGAGTGATCGTCATGTAATCCCGAATTGTCCTAAATTGATATGGATCCCTGCCGGGATATAGTTGATGTGGGACGTTGGATGGTTAATGCGATGTGAGTAGGTTGGAACATTGGATGTCGTAGATGAAGTTCTGTAGCGAAACTGTGCATGCGACGAGTCTCATAGTCGTAAAAGCTACTAGACGGGGTAGTGTTGTGGGAATGTGGGAGTACTGGTCCATTGCTCGATGTCAAATTCACCGGGATGGTTTGCGTGTTAGATAACGCTGTTTGGTTCTCATTCAGCGTTTGGAGGTTGGTTGGTGGAACATAGTCGGGGCTCAATCCTTGGACTCTCTTTGATTGTCTCTTCTGGGAGTGGTGATCTTGGGGCATCCTGAAGATATGCTCTAGGATCAAATTGACCTGTTGGTGTTGGGGACGGGTCGCGATTCCTGTATTGTAGGCTTGTTTTATTTGATATTTGCAGTCGCCGAAGTGTATCGAAAATATGATTAAAATCGTCTTTGATAAGACTGTCAATTGTATCAGTATAATATTGAAGTTTCACAGTAGAAATCGGGTTTCTTGTAGTAGGGAGTTCGCGATGTCTTCGAGTATTTCTATGAGTTATTGGTTTGTTGGTGGTTGATTGTTATCGTTATTGGTCATTCGTGCCGTTTACTTTAGATGTGACTCGAAGCGCTTTTGATACATATAAAATGTTTAGTGGCTGAAATCTGTGCGGAATCCAATGGGTATCGTATGAGTTCGTTCTCGGAAGATACAAGATGGATTGTGCTGGCTGTTTGTTGAACATTGAAAATTTGCCTGAACGAATTCACAAGGGAAGCGTGTAATGGCGATGGATTTGTTAACGATGGTATTTGTTGCGGTCGTGAACTCAATCTTCGCCATGGAGGGGGCTACATAACCTATTGGGTGAGTGACTGTGAGCTTAAGTATATAGGGGAAGGAGCTACTACGTATATCTATATAGTAATAGAACTAAATTGCAGTGATAGGAAAATTATAATTAGAAATAGCCACTTATAATCGGACAAGTCCTTCCTATGGGTGAGAAAATTCAAAATAGTTCGAGATTCTGAATAAAATTAATTATTAGATTTTCATGTTTTTTGAAGGATGCCTCGAAAGACCAAGTTTGCATAAATTCATTAAGCAACATCGAGGTGTGGATGATCATGAAATACATTTTCATTTGAATGAAGAAAATAATAAATTTCTAACCTACCTATGTTACATGTCAAATTATAAGTGTTATTCCTCGTTTAAATTGTGGTTTATTTACTTGAAAAGAAATGGATTTGGCACTCAAAGTATCTTCAGTTTGCTGATTATTTCAACTTGGCCAACATTCATCAAATTCATGGTTCAATTATGGCACTTTCTTCGAAACGTCTTTTTGTCCCTCTATTCCTCATTTTTATATCTTCTTATTTACGAAATACTTCCAATTTACATGGATGACTCCCAAAGTTTGCCATGATTGTGAACTTAAAGGTCTGGAACGTCACTTAATAAATCAAGAAAGCCATCAAAATCTTTGGTGATTCTGTTCGCAACAGTCAAAAAGCCAGCAGCGTCGTTCTTTTGAGCTGGAATGTCACCCGCGATTGCCAATTTCTGTAACTCCTTCACAATATCATCAGCACTCTTTTTCTTATAGTCAACCATTGACTTGGCTGTAAATTTCATATCATCCCCGGCACTGTAAACTTTTCGTAAGAACACAGATATTGCCTCCCACTCTTTTGCATCAATTTCATCTCCATGATCCTTAACACGGTTGATAACTCCAGCTAAATCAGTCTTTGTTTTGAGGATTCGAGAAAATTGAGCAGCCCCATCTGGAAGACTGTTACCATCCGAAACATCGGCGAATGATTTTTGTGGTTGAATAAATGTGATAGGTAAGGCAGCTACAGTTTTTACTAGAAAGGAACGTCTGTTATCTTGATTTTGTGATTGGTGTTCTTCAAGGACAGTAGATTTGATGGAAGATGTTTGAAGAGGTACAAAAGCCGAGGCCGAAGTGCAGAGCATAAGGCAGAGAGCAGAGATATTCAGTTTCATGGTAGCCGCTGTTATATAGTTTTGTGATCAATAGAGTGTTCGACAATTGTATTGTGTCCGTAGCGAGAGAGTCAGACAGCTGAGTTGATGTGTTTTGGTTTTTTTCATGCACGTATTGTTTTCGAGAAAAAAGGTTTGTCAATATATGTAAGTAGAATATAAGTATGTCATGTCAACTACGTACTTCATAAAAAAAAACAATTCTGACGTAAAAGTCGGAAAGGGCAAGAAGAAGAAAAAAACGAAAAATAAAAAAAGTTTAAATATGCTGTCCATGTCTGAGAGAAAACCAGAACGACGTGCTCATTCTTTCTTTAGTTCAATAAAACTAACGGCTGGGAAGATCCTTTGTGAAAGAATAAACACTTCTCAAAATAGGAATCAAAGGATATTATTCAGATCAAATAATGACGGAACAGCACCAAAATAAGATGCTATTATTGCACGGTGGTCATCAAACTGGGGAAGTTTTACTTGGGCGCATTGCAAAATTAAGAAAGAAGCTTTCAAAGAAAGCTAATGAAAATGGCAAAAGTAAGGCAAAAAAGCATCCAAACCATAATGAAAAAAATGATATAAAGATTGTGACTCCACTGCAGATAATAGCACCAGACGGTCCATTTGAATCTAATATCAAAGAATTGATGAAAATATGGTGGACACGAATTGGTGAAAATGCTGACTGTGAATACAAGGGATTAGAAAAGACGATCAACATTTTGCATGACTTATGGAATTCTTCTGAAGCAACTTTCAAAGGAATTTTCGCGTTTAGTCAAGGTGCTCGTTTAGCTCACTTGATATCTGTCCTGCACTGCAATTCTAATGGAAGTTTATTTCCAGGATTGGAATTTGTAGTGTTTGTTAGTGGATATTATGCACCATTACCATCTAACTTTCCACCGAATGCATATGCTCCAAATCTAAACGATGACATTTTAAAGGAAGAGAATCTAAGCATTCCAAGCCTTCATATTATCGGTAAACGGGACCAGTTGATCACTCCAGAGCAGAGCTATGTGTTAGCTTCGAAATATCAACAATCTGTCATACATGAACATCAGATGGGGCATTGCGTCCCTATGAAAGCAGCCGATTTAAAGGAAATGCTATCATTTATAGCAGCAGCTCTCGATAAAACTACTTTGAATGATATAGCATCTACTTCTCAAAACCCTGAAACTTATATTTTACCAGATGAAGAACATGTACAAATTCAAATAGAAGAATGTGAATCTCTCGAACTCATTTATCCAGAACAATTCAAATTACAATCGTCATTTCAATACAATGATCCAAATGATCCAGAGGAAGGCAAGCAATATTCACATCCTATTTGCTATACAATGTCTCTCGAAAACGATAATGCTAGTGACGACAATGAAAATGACTTTTATCCAGCCAAACCTCTTGCCTTACAAGTTCTATACACTACTAACTATCCCGATGAAAAACCAAAGTTGTCGCTTCAACATGATATGAATTTATTAGAATTCAAGGTAATTCAAGAAAAGGCGTGTTTACAAGTTGTGGAACGGGTGGCAGAGGCAGAATTAGGTATGCCTTGTATAATGTCTTGTTTTTTAGCAATCAAAGAATTTATTGACGAAGAGGGTTTGATGAATTCTTTGATAGATGATGGAACAAATAAGATTAGTGAATTTGAAGATAAAAAAGAAGATTCAATAAGTGATTCAGATGCAATCGAAATGAGTCAACAATATGAATTTCTACCGGCTGCGTCTCGCGAGAGGATAGAAAACTGTGATGAACAGGGCCAAAAGATTGCAGAATTAGTCTTTCAAAAATGTACTAATATTACAAAGCATAGTCAAGAATTACCTTTAGCAACAGATGCTTACTCAGCCCAAATGAACTCATCGATGAATAAAACATCAAAAGGAGGTGAATGGAAATATACTATTGGGCTTGTTGGAAAACCTTCTGCTGGAAAATCAACTTTTTTTAATGCTGCTACTGCATTTGCAAGACAACGAAATGATGATGTAGGAAAAGAAGTTGGCGATGAAGGGAATATTACAATTTTTGGGGCTTCAATGGCTCCTCATCCATTCACAACAATCGATCCAAATATAGGTTTCTGTTTGGTTCCTGCTCCACCTGGTGCATGTCCTGAAGATAAGATAAAACAAAATCTCAAAGGTAATGGTAGAGCAGTACATGAAACACTGGGAACAATTGGTTCTACGCACGGACGGGATAATGAAGGTCGTAGATTAGTACCAGTAACATTGAAAGATGTTGCTGGTTTAGTGCCTGGTGCTTATCAGGGAAGAGGAAAGGGTAATAAAGTAAGTTTCTATATTTTGTTATAGATGGTTTCTTCCTGCTACGATAACCGTTAGTTGTTTTTTTTGCACATATTAAACTCTCCCTCATCAAAAAGTTCTTGAATGATCTTACTGATGCTGATGTCTTGATTCATGTTGTTGATGCCAGTGGAAGCGCTGATACTGAGGGAAATCAAGTAGGAGAGGGTGTTCATCCTCTAGACGATTTGGCATGGATACGGAATGAATTGTTTGAATGGATTTATGGAAACGTAGCAAGTAAATGGTCCAGAATATCTAGGAGAGGAAAGGATAAGGTAGGTGCATCGCAATTTAGTCACAAATCCAAATCACGTGTACATTTAGCTAACTATTTATTTTGGTGGAAAACTGAATACAAAATTTTCCACAATGAAAACAGCTCCTTGGCATGTTTAGTGGCTATAAACAAACTCAATCGTTTTTGTTAGATGTCATGAATGCAATAGATGAGTATCTTGAAAGGAATGAAAGTGAAGATCCTACTATGGCAAACCTAAATAAATGGGATCAAGGCGATTTAAGGCGCCTGATAAGTGCATACCTTGGACTCAGATTTCCAATGGCTCTTGCCTTAAATAAGAGTGACAAAGAAACAGCAGCAAAATTTGTTGTAGACATAATAGACTCACTTCCAATTCATGGTGCAAGAATAGGAGTTCCTTTGTCAGCAAAAATTGAAATGAATTTCATGAAAAGCAATATTTTGTCTTCAAATCAACACAATCAAAAATCAAAAAATGATGTAGAAAAAACTGAAAAAGTCGGAAATGGGGTATGGAATTGTTTGCAGTCAGCAATGTGTCTTCGTGAACCTGTCTTGGTCTTTCCAGTAAGCGATATGGAATCATATATGGCCTACTCTAGCATGGATGAGTATGCTGTTAGAGATGCTTCTCTACCAAGTTTGGGAATGATAGCTTGTCTAGAGGCTTCAGGTGGTGTCACTCCAACCTTGTGGAATCATGAAAGAAAAATGTACATTTCTGGCGTTTCAGAACCACTGCGGGACGTTCTCATTATGAAACAAGGTTCAACTGTTGACAATGTATATGCACACCTCAAAAAAATTGGTGCAGTATCAGGTGAATTTGTCCGAGCAGAAGCTGCATGCAATATAGGTGAGTGAATTTTTGCAATCTAAAATGGCTTTAATAAGCATTTGTTCTCATATTAATTTTCTTTTGAAATAGGTGACAAACCTAAACTTGTCTCTAAGAATGACATTATGGGAAGACACAACCGTATTATTAAAGTTATGACAACCAAAAGGAGTTCTTGGCAAAAAAGATAGAAAGTAAAAGACGATTGATTTACTCCGCAACAGCTGGAAAGGTAGAGAAAGCAATTAAAAGAATTTCTGTTTTAGTTAACTACTTTGCATTATTTCATTTAATATATGTGGAGAAATTTCTTGGATTATATTTATGTTTCGCCTTTATTTACTTTAACAGAAATGCAGATCTTGAAGGATGTATTTGATAATATAGAACCAATACAGAATTAAATGTCCGTATCAGTCTGTTCGAGTAGTAAATATCTTTGATGGTAAAGGGCACTGATCGAACTTTTGTTTTATATAGCTTCGATGAATTCTGGGCTCGATGATCGTTTGATCCTCTTGTCCATGGCTTGAAGTAGATGAGTGATTAATGCTTTTTAGAAATAATATATAGGTCGTATGTAATTCGTAGATAAAGAGTGAGCTCGTTGTATGTATGGCAGAGTCCAATTATTCACAATCACCAATAGCTGTCATGGCAATTGTTAGCAGAGCAAGTTTCCCTCCTTTTGGATAGCATGCAGATTTTTCTAGCATTGAAAAATCAGGATGAGATGAGCTTCCATTACGAAAAGTCCTTTTATTCTGAGGCTCTTCCATCTCGTCCATAGAAGGTGTTAGGATATTAGCGGCGAAGCTATCAGATCGTATTTCCCTCTTGGATAAGGGGCGATTTGAAGGAGAGGAACGGCTTGGAAAGCTTGATTTGTGAACTTGTGTGACATCTTTCGGTGAAAGTGGAGACATTACACTCGTTAGTTGAGATAAAGATGATGCTTTTGAGACAAGACCTGAAATGGCCAGACTTGATCGGTAGTTTGATTGAGAAACGGAGCTTATGCTGCCTTTACGACTTGTTGTAGCGGAGGATGTACTCTTTCTCAATTGGGATAAAGTTTGAGGGTATCCTCTGAGAAACGACGGATGTGCGTACATATCAGTGTCTGGGCCTCTTCTCACCTTTGTGAACCCATACTGTAGTATAAAGGAACCGATGATGATGTTGATGAGTCACTCTGTAGAATATGAAAGCTTTCAATGTTCTTGTGTTGACTTACCAAATTGAGATTTCGTTGAAAGGAACTAAATTTGGATGTACGGAAATATTTGGGAAGAATATGAGTAGCAAAACTTTGGATATCAGCGATCCTGAATGCTCGACCTGATTCAGACCATTCAATAATAGATCTTTTTTCTCGCATTTGATTCCCATTCATCAAAGAAGTCCTTGTATTTGTCTCAGCCTCAAGCATCTCATATAGTCTCCTTGGAAACTGTTGTGGTACTCCTCGTTTCCCAGTACGAGGGTAAGCCAGATTAGGAGCATTGTTTCGTTCAGAAGAAGGTTTCATTTTTTCAGATTATTGTTATTCAGTTGTTAGATTTGTTTGAGGACGTAAAGATGTCTTCAAGACTAGCTCAAAAGTAAAGATAAATTCGTTCTTGAGAAATATATAATCAAATGCTGAGTTTTGCACAAAATCCAGATAATACTGATATCGTAATATTTCTTCTAAACGATTTATTTTCGTAAGTAGAGCTCTAAGTGAAATATACTATGAATTCAAAGATTAACTTCCGCACCTTCAAAACTTGTTGAGTAAAGGTGAAAACTGAAACCGTACTTTCAGTGTTTGTATCTAATTATTTTTTCATTTCGAACTCTTTCCAATATGTACATACACAAGATACCAATGATTGCAAAATCCTTTGCTCGTAGGTCCTCATACTATAATTTCAATTGCATTCTTACGCACGTCTATCTAAATCCAATTATTTAAGAAGGGGATTGTTCTAAAATAAGAATTGGTTGAGATAGCAATCTCAGAAACTCATATACACAATTTATGTTAAGTAAACCTTATGACAGTAGGGCCTAGTCTATGACGCACATTAGAGAAAATGATGCCACAGGTACTTTGTAACCAACAAGTACTAGAAGCCCTTTTATCAGAACCCTGGATTCAGAAATAAGAACAAAATCTATGGACACAAATTATCCATCAATAAACTCGAGTATGAATAAAACTTATCTCATGGTTGCTTTCTACATAGATTATGTGTATATTTCATTTAACAAATTGCAGTTGTTCTGGATATCTCTACTATGCAGTACTATATCTTGCATTATATCTTTTAATTCCTAAATAAAAAATTATATTTTTTTCGCAGGTGTCACCCATGCCTAAACCGGTGTCAACTATTAGAAATGAGTTTCAGTTGGTCCACTCTTTAATTTGTAACTTTTCTTGTAGCTAGTCCTTTCACCGTCGAACGACCCATCCACGAGAGATGCATTATTATCTCTGTGGCAGTTAGAAACAACTAATTTTCTGGCTGTCAATCAAAGGTCATAAAAAGTAAAATCATTTGAGAACTCCAACAGTTTTATTTACATCAACAGAGTAAGCTAAACAAAAAGCTGCAGGGTTTAATATGCAAAACGCACGAGCTTTAATTTTACTTAAGGATTTAAGCTATTTTTCTATAGTACATTCCAATACATGATATACGGGTAAAAGATCATAGCTCATAAGAGATGTCAAACTGCTCCACTTTGAAGTCATACACTTAAAAATTCTTTTTGCTACTTAGGAGGGTAAAAAGCATTCTGTTTCTTTTGTGACACTACATGCGCAATGATGTCAAACAAAGCTCTCACGTCATTTCAGTTTCAGGTGTAGATTCATATACCCTTATATTAGCGGGAAATGACGTTAGAATTAATGTTCCTCTTTGACGTCATAGCTATAAAACTTCTTTTTGATACTTAGGAAGAAAAAAAGCATTCTTTTTCTTTTGTGTCAGTGCGTGCGGATTCATGTCAAACAATTCTCTCACGTCATTTCAGTTTTAGGTATTGATTCATATACGATAGTATCTGCACGAAAAGTGGAGAAAAAGTTGATCACAAGAACTCGAACCACGTTTGTTCTCGTCAACAGGAAAATGCATAACAAATATTGATGCCTGGTTTCCACCCTTGCTGATCAAATAATTTATATGAGGATGCTATATTGCAAGTCACGCAAACTCTAGAAGACCAATGTAAATATAGAAAGTAGGAAATGACTTGGTTCAATGACTATACCTTTCCACGAATTTTAATTTGAACTTCAGTATTTTATAATCTAAGGACCATATTTAAAATTCACCAAATCTTCAATGAAATAAAGAAGACAAACGATTTTTTCCGCGGCCAAAAATGCACAAAGAAAATTGCAGAGACCCCTCTCAAATATTTTAGTGTTTTGTTTCTATCCATCTGAATTACTTAATCTGGTGACAAGTAATATGCACGAAAATGTAATTGATCGAACAGCATGTTCATGTACACAGAAAGAGAATACATATTGTTTCTTTTCTCAAATTTTACTTTTGATGACAGAGATAACGTCACTAGTAAAAAAATATGGTAAAATTGAAAATAGATATTTTGCTGTAATAGAAAGTCTTTGACTCAAAAATGTTTCTATCGATGGACACAATTTATATTTTTTCACATATTCAGAGTCTTTCTCTACTGCATTTTTAATATGTGCTGGAAATAATTCTCCTACAGGTTTCTAGGAGAGTATATCTTTAGATTTCAAAAGACAATGTAGACTACATCTTTGACAAATAGTTTTGAATTGAATAATTAAAATAAAGGAAAAGAAAAAATATTTTCGATTTTCAAGTTAGGCCAAACATAAATCTCAAAAATCGACCGTGCTGCTTCTTTCCCACTTATCCTAGGTTATATCATCTCACTTCTACGTCATATTTTGTGCCTACGAACTTGAATCTTGCGTTGCCACCAAGTTCATTCTATACAATATCTATCTCGCATATTACAGACCGACCACATCATTTCTTCCCACAAAAACATACCACACTATCTTACGCTACAACCATGACAAATTTATTTTCACATCCGTCTTCAATATCAAGGAACATCCATATCAATCTTTCTTCCACACAAAGAATACACACTATTATATATCTCTTTCATCAGCTACGCGCATTCCACTGACAATTCCATCTTCAATATCATAAGAGCTCCACATCATTCTTGTTCCACATCATAAACGCATAATTGTACATCCTAATGTATTAACCATGTACATCTCAATACATAATCAATATAAGCTCTTACAAAACTTATTTCTACAACTATTACTTTTACTTCTAAACTCACCTTGCATAAATAGCATTCTCTATTTGTTATATATTAGTTTTTTCCCTCTTAACATGCGTACTGCGACATGATTATTACTACTACTGCTCCCGCTGTCATTTCAGCTATTCTGATGTCATCTGCCGCCGAGCCTCCATCTTTCTCTGAACCGACCCATCACCCAGTCATAAAAGCTACTTTGAAAGCCATCTTAACCCAACTCTTTGTCTTCTCTATGATAGAAGGCATTATCCTTATCCAAAACTACAACCTATCTGTAGTATATTTTTCCTAATAAAACTCAAGACCTCGTTCAAGAGCCCGATGGGACCGATCCTATCCTATCCTTATTGGAGCAGTTGGGTCGTCTCTTACTTCCGCTACCCCTATTTCGGTCCCACTAAAATCATTTTCCAAGATTTTCTGTGCTTAGAGCACATTCACCCCATCAAACCTATTCCTTTCCACGTGTTCTACGATACCTTTTTCTCTCAGCACCCTCATTCTCATGAACATACTATCCAATATCCTATCAATGTCCGATGCCTCCGTCTACCAGTGGTCCTACCAAAAGTCAAAGGACTGCATGTGGTCGAAGGATCCATTGAAGACCCCAAAGTCGTCAATTCCATCATGACATACCATCCCATTGCTGCCAATTGGATCCAAGCTCACCTTAGACTCTTATCCACGCCAAACTCGCCAATTACAAAAGAACAACTCTCCCTCCTTGGAGACAACCTTCTCCGTGATTCTGACTCTCTTATCCCTATCACTCTTTCTCATAGGCCTCACCTTAACCTACTTTTATCCAGTGATACAGACTCAGCATCCCTACGAGCATATGTTACAACTATGCTCAAAGAAAAACCGAGTCTCCAAAACCATCTAATCCACCCACTGAATCTGAATCCATCTTTCTCTCTCTCATTCTTGAACACCAACTCAACCTGGAAGCTTCAAACCCTCAACACAAAGACAAAATCATCATTGCAGGTCAATCCATCGACTCAAAGCACCAACACTCCATTAACATTTGAAGACTTTTTCTATCTGGTATCGACGACGACAGGAACATTCACCTTCCCTCTTTCACCGATCCCTTCCTTGACAGATACTGCCAATCAACTACAATGAAAAATAACCGATTGACAAGTGCCGCCATGAGAGAACATGACCAATCCGGAAACTCAGATTAATGCATTCAACTAAAGAAATCAAAACAAACTTATAAGGATTGCAAACAAGTGTTCAACAAATTACACAATTTAAAAAGGCTCAAAAACACATGTCCAAATCAGATCGTCAAATCCCAGAATTCCGGGAAACTCAGATTATTGCATACAAATGACGACTTTCAAATCATATTCTTACAAATTGCAATCATCTTTCTGTACATAATTTGTATAAATTTAAAAGACTCAAAACATATTCAAACCACATCGTTGAATCCCGAAATTCAAAGACACATCGAAAACACAAGATAAAATGAAACAAAAAAAATTATTTAATTCGCAAAAATCGGAAATAAAACGAATGGTTTGATCTTTTTTAGGAAATATAAACGTAGGTGCACCCCTTTCTGAGAGGTTAACACGTCGGAGAACACCTATTTTGCATAAACATTCGACTTTTTCACGTAAAGTTTTTTCGTAGCACTTAGGTAGCACGAATGGGCGCGAGTGATATGACGTTACATCTAATTTTAATTCAATTTTGTATGGCTTACCTGTCCACTGGCCCATCTTTCCGTGGAACATCCGTTCGAATTTACTTCAAAAGTCGTATAGGCCTTTCCGTTTAATTTCAGTTAAATGTGTACACTCTTGTACAATTTCATTTAGATTGGCTTTCTCGTATTTTGCATCAAAAATACGTTGAAGTTGCGAATCATCAGCATGAAGTATGTAGCTTTCTTCAATATTGTAATTGAAGTCATTCGCGCTTTTTGGTTTCTTCATTGAAGTTGAAACATCGTTCCAAGAAATTGATTGGTCATTGAAGTTGAGAGAAATTCCAACTTTCTGAAGAAAATCACGTCCTAAAATTGCATCGTAATTAGAGACTTTTAGAACGAAGACATTTTTTGTTTAAACAACACAGTCGGATTTAATTCAGGTAAAGTAAATTCTGCAATATATTTAGAGTCAATCAATAACGTACCCGCCATCTTGTGCTGGAATTTTTTTCTGTGTAAATTCTTTTGAAATTATAGATCCACTAGCTCCTGAATCTAATAAAATCTTTATTTTTTTTGAATTTTTATCAAATTCATTTTTTTCTTCTCATATTTTGAGAATCATATTTTTTTCTTTATATGAATGGCCTGTCAGTTTGGACCTAAGACTAGTGAAATTAATTTTAGATGATAATAAAAAATCAAAATATTTATCAACTCTTTTGTTTAATTTAAGTTTTTTGTAATGTTTATTTCTTGTTCTGGATTTTGTCTTGGATTGAACTGGACCTGCTTTTCAAGCTTGGTCATCATTGCTTTGTCACTAGAAGACTCATCCAACTTCAACTCTTCGAAGTTTTTGAGTTCATTTTTGCTGTGTTTGGAAGGCTTCTTGCCTTTCCTTACTTTCTTGTTGTCCATGAAGTTCATGAAAGCTTCATTAAAAATCGTTTGCACTTCACAATTTGAGTTGACGTGCCTGACATAATTGGACTAATTTTTCTTCACTGTCTTGGCGTGGCATTTCATAGTACAGCACTCTTCCGTGGTATGGCCGCAATTCTTGCCATGTAGGAGACAGTCTCCCTTGAGAGTGTTGTCGCGATCCCTATGTAATCCAACTTTCCTTTTCTTTCCTGAAGTTTCCTTTCGACCTCGGGTTCAGTTAGTTCTAAACGTTCACAGAAGTGTACTAACTCTGCTAGAGTATGATTCAACGGATCAAAATCTAGGAGAATCATGGCTTTCTGCGAAGAACTTGGCATTCCGAACTCAAGTGAGTCCAACCTTTTGTCATTGAGTAGTTTGCTTTCTTGATTTGCGGTTGGAAAATGAACCAACATCTCGTTGATTTCACATACGGAGGATACGAATTGCGCGTCTTCATGTCCCTAGGCTTGCGTAAGAAACGCCTCATGAATCTTTTCTGGGTCTGGAGGGCCTTGGCAGGGAACACATAGACAATGTTATCAATCCAATAATGAGTGATATTTATTTCTTGAATTTGATGAATCTCTCCCACGTACTAGTTATTGCTTTACCAAACTAAATGGCTTCATTTTTTGTATAACAACACAACAGAAATAATGATGACAACTAGGTATTACATTCTAGTTGCTTTTTACTTGATTCATTTAATGAGAAAAGTTGATAAGTTGTTATAGGCTCATCCTGAACGTGTTACAACTTGTATATATAGGAATGATTTGTTCACACATTTGTACATAGGATTTCATTAGGCAACACCCACTCCGAGAATCCATGAGTTTAAATGGAAAGTTAAATACAGGAATTTGCCTCCAAAATTTACTCCTTCTTGTTGTAGGTGTTGCAATATCTGGAAGATCAATCAAGACCTGACATTTTGTATATGATAATTTAATCTTGTGCATGATATACTCTCTCCCTTGGAAAGCTCACAAGGAAACCCTGAAAATCAAATCAATATTTGAAACAATGCATTCTATAGAGCTGCATGTAGATTTTAATTTTGTGGACATGTAATTAGTAGAAGATTTGCAGTGGCTACTGCTTCAATACGGGGGCATTTGGCCAATTAATTTAATGAAGTGGGAGTCCTTAGCTTAAAAAGGGTTTACGTTTTGTAAGGCCCTTTACTTGTATGAGCACTGAGGACAAAGTAAGTCTGAATGACAAACTGGAATGATAACTTTGAACTTGAAAGTAGATAAATTGCAATTGATAATTTTATCTGCGCCGTAGGCGCATTCTATTTCTCGTCCGATTTATTACGTATGTAGGGTTATTTGTAAGTAGAAGTTAGTATTGTTTTCGGTACCCATTGCACTAACTTTGTGATCAGAAGAAAACATCAATTTTAAATTCGTTCAGAGATCATCAAACAATTTTCTTTTCAATCATCATACATAGGCAAAGAAAATACACAAGGTGAACAAAAATGCTTAGACAACATCATTTATATATTACTCAGTACTATACTCTACCCTGCCAACACTGTCCCGACTCCTACAATCAATAGATACGGCACTCAAACTCATGCATACATTTGTTTGTTGTTTTGCAAGCTGAAACATTTTTTTCTCTGCTGTCGCCTCCCTCTTATTAACTTATACTATATCTAAAAACTTACCTAAGCTGGTTAGAGGAAAAAAACTGCGCACGAGAGACGAACTCAATGGCGAAATCACCGGCAGCACGATATTTCAGGACTGACAATGCTCCACAAGCAAGTCCGATATTCTTCGGACTCCTTTTTTCAGAACAAACTAGGAATCTGATTTAAGTAACAACAATAATGATTCTCTTCCACTTTGACTTCCAAAGTCGTGATGCTCAACAGCAGCTGAGAAGACTTCTTTTCACCGTTCATCCTGAAGCTCCACAAGAAGACACTTCCCACAATTCGAGTCTTTACTTAATGAGAGAGTGTTTATTTTTTTCGAAGCCCTAAGTGATCTACGTTTGAAGACAAATATATTTACTAATTGAAATGGCTATCCAATGCTGGAAATGCCTTTTATTACGAGTTTTCTTTTTGGTTGCGATGGGGGATTGAGGCGATCTTTTTTTGTGACAAATTTTCTTTGGTTGGGGTGGGAGATTAAGGCAATCTTTTTTTTGGGACGAGTGGTTTTTGGAATCGACATGTAAGAGAGTTTTTACCCGGGACGAACGGTTTTCTCTCGTTTTTTTTTTAACACGAGGACGAAGCTTCAAGAAAGGAAATGTCGGCAACATGGTGAAACTTTTTTGACTTTTTTTATTCAGAGCGATTCGCCTACGGTAGTGGAGGTAAGTATGAACCAAGAGAGAACACAACCGGATATTATGCCAGAGATGACGAAGAACTGGGACTGGAGAGAAGCGACGACTGCATCAGTATCAGATATTGACGACGAGCATTCCTTTCAAATAAATAAAATCATTTTTTTCATTTTTTTCTTTTTTTCGGTGCAATAGAAGTTGTATTGCTGTGGCTACGGAGGGTGTGCGCAAGTACACTCGTGTCCTGGACGTTCTTGCGTAAGTCAATACAATATCTTCTAGCGGGACGTGAATGTTTATCAGCCACAGTGCTTTAACAGTAATAATAATAATAATATTACTAGAAGATTATAGCCTATCTATTTGTGTGGCACTCATTAAGGAGAGTGCAATGCATATTGCAGTGAACGTAGTGTGTAGGCTGTTGGAGTGTGTAGGTTTGTACTACAGCACGAGATATTGTTATGTTTAGAGGTATTTTGAAATTTTTGGTTAGCTGCATTCGTCATTGCCCGGAGGATATGCCTAGCGCTGTGAATGGAAAAGGTATTCCCAAGCACCTGTTTCGCCCATTGGCCCGGAGTTTGGGCATGGTAAGTGTTTGTGTACCATTTGTCACCGAAAAGTATTTTCCAATTTTTTGTTGCGTGATTGAGTATGTTCTTTTGACGTGATTTCCGCAGGGACATTTGTATGAGAAGTGAGATGTGGGTAGAGGTTTGTCTATTTACATAGTCTGTGTGGAGGATGGGTTCATTGTGGGGTTTGTGGGAGTAAAGGTATTCTTCGGCTAACGGACCTATTCTTCCTAAATGGTCGATGGTAAATGGTAAGAGACAACTCATCCGGTTTGAAGTGGTTTGAGATGTCTGTGCGAGTGATGGCGCCCATAGGGATGGAAGTTAGTGAGCTCATCATTGAAGGGAAATGTAATTGGACATCTTTGGGTAGGGTTGGCCATAGCTCACGAAGTCGTAATATAGAGTATTGTCGATACAGCTTGCGAGTCGTTGGGTATAATGGGCAATGGAGGGTGTAGGTGAGTAATTTGTCGTTACTTTCCAACATTTGTGGAGAGTCGGATACACTAACATATTGAGACACGTTGGCCCTGTAGGTTTGGAATATGTTTAGCGTGGAGGATCTCCAGCTCCTATATGAGTAGGTAATGTTTTTGGGAAGTAATATGACAGGCACTGGTGGTTCTTGCAAATTTGGTGAGTCTACTAATTGTGGTGTCATACCATGGAGTGCTGACCTTATAGTGTTCGCTATAGGTTTAATGAGATGAGGGATTGATTTAGCTGCGGCATCATCAAAGCCTAGTCCGCCCAAGCCACTTGGTGTCGATGCTACATACCATGAGTGTGCCGGTAGGGTTGTTTGAGCACTATGATGCACTGCGATTTTTGCTATGAAGTGTTGGGCAATTGTGTTGATTGTGTTGGTAAACTCGGATGTGTGTAAAGAAGAGGATTGTGAAGTGGTTTTGTTATGAAGCATATCTGTGAGGAGCAAGTGGGATGTGTAGTGTTGTAGCGAGAACTTGAATAGGGCTGTTGCAATGTGGGAGTCAGATATGAGGGTGTGCAACGTTGAGACGGCAGAGGTAAGTTTCTGTATGGTTTTATTCTGATACTGTGTGACAAAGGCACTATTTCCTATGGGTGCTCCAAGGATCCGCACTCCATTCAGCGCCTCTCCCTTAGCGGTGCCCCCACAATATTGTGTTAGGACTTTGGTGAGGGAAGCGGCATGGTTTGCAGAGAGGTATGGTAGTGGGGATATGTTTGTGGTGGATGTTAGAACTTGGCATTTTTGCTCCTTGAGCTTGCAACCTAAGGGATGGCCTATTTCGTTAAATTTTTCAATAAAATAAAGTAAATCATCATAATGTAAACTTAGTGTGCAATCATCAATGTATGACATTAATATTGCATTGCTGCCTAAGCCATCATCTCCTGGGTCGTCATTGGATTTGCGAGTCGCTGCTCTTTTAGATAGTTCCTTGGAAATGGGTGAGAGTACCTCATGGAGTACTAAGCAAGCAAGGAAAGCCGCAAAAGGACAACCTTGGCTCGATCCTTCTTGTCGAAGGAAGAATTCGCGTTCACCAGCAGGGTTTCGGTACCAGCATTTGGAGGGTTGGTAATAAAGAACATCGAAGAGGGGTAGAAGGTGAGGGAAGTGCTCATATATTAGATCCCTTGCTTTCACCATGCTGATGGTGTTAAACATATTCACTAAATCTAACAGTAGGATGGCTCTGGAGGGAGGAAGGGATAAGTATCTTTCTGCCTGTGTCTGCATGGTATGTGCTACAAAGTCCAGTCCTGCATGTAAACCTATGGCAAATTGATGGGGGGCCAGATGCACTGCTATCACGTCACGAGATATTGACATAGCATGCGCAGTCGCTATACGTCGCCAAGCAACACCTATTCCTATGGGTCGGATTGCCTGGCAAGTTGGGGGATCTTTGTAGAACGAAACGCTCTCTGCATAGGATAGGTATGTCTGTATATCCTTGGGGATTGTGCCCTTGAATATAGATCCCATGAGAGTAAGTAATGTGTCTAGGTTTGAGTAATCATCATCACTTTCTGAGACAGAGTGACATCTAGTGAGGAACACATCGCGGAGAAAGTCGGTCGAGTCGGCATATGGCCCAGCTGCAGTATCCCTGGTAAGTTTCCGAAGTGTATTCAATATTAAGTGTTTATCAAAGAGACGATTCCGAAATTTAACATCAGAGGTGGAAAAAATGTCAGCATGGAATCTATTGGTTGGTTTGGGTATGTTGGTGGTTGATTCGAAAGCAGTAGGGGGTGGGTGCAGGTTTAGTACTTTTGGTAGATTTGCAGGTGTGTATGGCATTGCTGGGAGAGGATCCTTTAGGAGTTGGGAAGCTTTTCGCCAATTATCATTATTCGCAGCACGGGTTATGTGATCTTTCCGTGTATCAATGGTTGGTTGTGCATATGAAGGTGAAGCAATGATTGAAGTTGCATTTCGATGGAGGGTGCTGAAGCGTCCTTCTCGGAATGTTGCAATGCGTTGACGAATTAGTTTTTGATAGTTGCGAGGTTCTGTGGAGGTAGGTGGAGCAAGAAGAGTACCTTCAAAAAGCAGAGCCATCTTCCATAGAGGAGAAGAAGATGTCTCATATGCTGGTATTGTAACATCATGAGCGTCTTCATGTGGTGCTAAAGCATGCGATAACGAGTAATAAAGTTTATAAGCAATACTGTTCAATTCTTTTTTAGTTTTATGATCTAACCTATGGTAGATTGACTTTCTAAAAGAGAAAGGAACAGCATCCAGGCGGTGCATATAACGTAGGCTCGTCTTCCAATTTTCAGGGACATTGGCAGTTAAGTTTGGAAGCGGAGGAAAGTGCGTGAGAATTATATCAGAATTGGGAGCAGTTCGGGTGATGGCCTTGTGTGTGCCTCGCATGTGGGATTGAAGTCGGGTTTGTGAGCTGAATAAAGTTGGTTTGTTTGGTGGGCAAAGAGTGCACTGTATCACACCGGCATCTTTCTAGAATTGAGGAGGTATTGAGAGTGTTTCAGTGGGGGAGTGAGAGTGGCGTAGGTGATATTGTATAAGAGCTGGTTTGTTTTTGTATAGATTCAGGGAAAATGTGGGGATGGGACATAGTCAAGTTTTATTCTTTTTTCGACTCTTCTTATTATGGAGGCAGCGCCTGCGCCTTTGTTCAAGTTCTTCTACTTGGCAAAGTAAGTCATTTTTGGATTGGTGGAGGGCGGTATTTATGTCACCGGCGATGTAGACATGATGGACCAGCTCAGCTAGTCTGGTCTTTTTGATGTAGCATCTGAGTTTTTCGGTACGGATTTTGTGAGCTTAGTTTCAAACTCATGCATCCGGATGGACTCATCAAAGTTTGTTTCATCGTCTGATTCGTTTTGGGTGGTGGAGGAGTCATCATGGTGTGGTGATTCATATCCGTCCTCCCAAGTGGTAGGCGGGTTGGAGTTATTAGGTTCAAAGGAGGCCTTAAGAGAGGCTAACACAGTGGGAGGTTGGGTAGCAGGTGGCGAAGGGGGTTTAGGCCTTTTCATGGGTAAAGTTGGAGGTTCCAAAGTGGTGAGGGGTAGAAGATTTTTGGGGCGTAAGGATGTAACATTCGTTTTGAAGGGAGGAGGCATCGATAGGCTCGAGGTAGTAGTAGCGGTGGTGGAGGGGGTGGTTGCTAATGGGATTTGTGGGGGAAGTGCCTGGGTTGGAAGAGTGGTGTCGCTTGGGTCATCTGGTGGGGTGAGCCCATCTATATGTGCACCGGCTGGTGAAACAGGAGTTGAGGGGGGATCGGAACTAATATATGTGGTGATGATAGGGGAGGGAGCTGGCGAAGCAATGGAGCCAAAAGTGGGGGTAGTAGCGATGCTGTTTGAACTTGGTACTGGTAGAGTGACGCCAAGAGCTGTTGCATAGTGTGACAGAGAGGATTGGCAGTTCTTAAGCACATTGTTGAGGATTATCGAATCCGGGGTGATATTGGCAACTGATGTGGTTGGAGTTATGATGGAGAAGATATCTGAGCGTTCTTTAGAGGAGAACCAAGACCTGATTACTGGTTCTGCCTCCGATTGGGGACAAGGACGCTTCAAGAAAAGTCTGGTACATAGGATTTTATGTTTCGTATAAAACATAGTATAGGAGACAATGTTTTTGTTGCGCAACAGGGTGTCTCTTGTTGAGGCGGAGGTTGGGTCTCGGATGCATGCAGTAACTATGGATGGGAGGGAGGACATGATTCCTTCTCTAGTGAGGATATCTTGCACTACACGAGCAACAGATGTGTAATACGAGGTAAGTCGGCTCCTATCGCTTGCGGATGGACGCGTGGGAATGGGAATCATGGTGACTGGTACCCCCAGAATGGTGAGGGGTGATGAGGGCGAAACAGAGTTGGGGAAAAGTATGGGGGAGAGAGTGGCCATATCGGTGGCATTCGAAACAAAAAGGATATAAACGTCTGCCTTGTGATCTTTCGTGAATTTGTAGTTCGCGCGAGCCTGAATCCCGAAGCTTTGACGGAAATAGCCGAGGAAGTGGAGCTTGGACACTCCGTCGAAAGAATGCTTGACAGAATGGTGGAAGCTGTCAGTGAGGAGGTCCAGGTGAAGTTGTTGTCTGCCAGCGCATTTAGGGGGGATTCCAGAGATGAATGCAAGAGGGCAGAAGTGAGGGCTATTCAAGGGAGGAATGAGAAAATAGATGGAATCAAGAATGGACTTTGTTGTGTTGAGGGTATCACGGAGAGAGTCTATTTTTGTATGCCATTTTTCGAAGACGAATTCATACAAAAATGAGTTCAGGGTCAGGTATCGGTCGGACCCGAATCTCGCAAAGTCAACTGCCTTGGTTGTACTGGAAGAGATCTTAGTCCGAAATTGGATGGAATAGTTTGGTGAGTCACCAGATAGTGATACAAAGTGCACTTCTGAATAGTCTAGCGCATTTTGGAGAGTGGGTGGGACGGGTTGGGTTTGGAAGGTCGCAGTGAGAAGAGACTTAATGAATGTAGGTGCCACGCCGTTGTTGTGTATGGCGACAATCGCTTCAGCAGTCGCGGTGGATGCATCGGGTTGGACCCGAAACTGACAGATTAGGAACAGGGTAGTGGCACTATGAGTAGGCAGTGATGGTAGAGTTGATACGGCGTTTCGATAAGAAGACATAATGGGGGTAGAGGTAGGCGGGGAGGAAAGCGAAGAGGGCGAAAGCGGAGAGTACTGTGATGTCGTAGAGGTGGACGTCCTAGTTACAAACTGTATTTTTGTAATGGGAGGGGAAAGTTTTCGTTTGAGATTTCGTCGAGTGTTCGACATATCTCGAGGGTAAGTGCAATGATGTAGACGGGTATGAGCTTGATCTTGTAGACAAGGGTTGATGCCGTTTGTCGAACATGAGGAAGGTTGGATTGAGGTTTCAGTATAGTTTTTGAAAATGCAGGATGTCTCGTTGTTTAGGGGACTCGTACATGTGGGATGGATTTTAAAGAGATTACTTAGAGGGGTGAGAATTTGTTTAGGGACTGTATCATGTGTAATTGATATGACCGTTGAAATAAGTGCAAGGTTGTGTTCACGTTGAACAGGAGATGGCGAAATGGTGGGAGGGATGATCATTGGTAAATTGGTAGAAATAATTGTGGTATATGTGAAGACCACGAGGTTGAGGTGAGGGTAATAGCATGTTGCGTAAGCGGGGGGTTGAGGAAAGGTTCATTTGATGAAGTGGGCTTCATGATGGGTAGGGGTGAGGTAGTAAAGTGGAATGAGAGAGGTTCCTCATTCCGATGTAGTGCGAGAGCACAAATTTTGGTCGTCAACTCGATTGGGAGTGTGGTAACATAGCGATAACATAATGTGATCGCGAAGTGGGGCCATGGAGGCGGCGACGGTCGGGGCGAATTGGGCATAATGACAAATAACAATCTGGAATCGTCCCATGTTAATCGACACGGTATAAATATAACATGCTACTACTACTATACTCTACCCTGCGGTCCAAAAAGTTGAATAAAAATCGAATAGGTACTTATCTAACATTGCTCATCGTGCGCGATATAATCTGCGCAAAAACCTAACATTCCAGCTGGAGGTTAAACCACATTGGCGCAGATTTTACAACCAACTCCTGTTTGATCATAGTTTCTAAGTTAAGTTGTGCATGCAGTAATGTTCGTATTGTGGGACAAGTCTACACACTTTTATGTACGGCGCAATCGAATTCACACAGCTACAATCAATCGTATTCGTTTGATTGTATCACTATTTATTTATTATTGTGCGAATTAACCGACTATTAGATAGTCTGAAGATCAAGCACGTCCCAACGAAAAGTTTACGAATCGTCCAGCGCAGAATAAAATTGTTGTAGGTGGTGGTGGTTGTTTATGTTTATGTATGCTATATTTATCTTTTGTGTTTGTGTGCGGATGTATGTATTCTTTTAAGAGTGGCAATATGACAAGTCTTGAATATGAAAATATCCATACTACATAGCGCCAGTACAAAAGTTAATGTCTAAGTATAATTTGTATTTTAATTTAGATAGAAAAAATAAGTTCTAATTAAATTTACATATTTTGTATTGTGCGATTAGAGAAAACAGCGTTATTTCCCCTCGTTTCTAAGCTCCACCTCGGTGCTCAAAATTTTACCGAGGGAAGTGCGACCGAAAATGGTAGGCCTCGGTAATGAGAGAAAATACTGTTTTCACCCACGGTGCTCACCATTTTTGGTCGCACTTCCCTCGGTAAAATTGTGACTACCTCGGTCTCGGTCGTACGAAAGAAAAATACACGTGTATTTTTCCTCTCGTACGTTGAAACTCTTGGAAATATATTTTCCGGCTAAACCTGAATCGTATCGAAATCTAAGAACCATGAAAGAAAGAAATAGAGTGAATCTTATTCCTTCTAAATTTACTTTCCCATTCTAACTGAATCATTTTTCTGTCAATTATTGAATGTTCCCGTCGAAAGAAATATTTTCCACATTCACTTGGAAGAACACGCTCCGAAACAAAATTTCTTTGGCGATAGCTGCTAACCATCTGAGTGCACGGACATGAAGTACAATAAGATAATCAATCATCATAAAGCATGAAAGAACGAACATATATATAGCTAGGCACAAATGTCAATAAAGGTAATATTAATATTCATCTTTGATCATAGCGAATAATTAGCATGTTATGTTCTGTTCTATTTTCCGTGTTACTTTGGGAGGGTAGCATTTACAAAACCAAATTGAATTATCCTAATATATGTGGGAATGGCAGCTTAATGATATGCAATTGATAGCCCTTTTTATATAATAATAATTATATTAAAAATGTTAAGTACATATATATACAATTTTGTGTTTAATTAATTCCTTTCAAAGAAAAACTCCGGCTCTAAAGGTAACATGAAATTTGTCGTAAAAAACCTATGTGTTAATGAGCCATCTGTCTTCGATTTCATTCTTTTCTTTCGTCATGTAAGTCATCAGCAGAATTATATACATAACTGGAGTAACTATATTTCTTCATATTTTATTTAAATAAACATATCGAACGTAGCTATGATTAGTGAAAATTTGATGCGAATTTATTTTTTCTGTAAGTAAGAAGATTTTTTAGGGAAATAATTATACCTATGAAGTATCACGGCCCTTATATTTTATTATCAACACCCTCTAGGCGAAACGATTGATCAAGCTGTGTGAACGAGAGTACTGTAACGAAAGCATAAGAATTGTGAACTAAAAAGAACTTCTCTCCGTCGTGTCGGCTTGTATCCCACAGGCTGTAGGATATTTGTAAAAGGAGACGATGCTAGTTATTCCCTTTAAAACGACGAAAAATGTTGATATCGCAAAACCTTTACTTTCCTGGATAATTCAAAAAGAAAATCAGTCCCAATCACGTACAACACCGCAGTCATCATCGCCTCACTCAAAACCTCCACCGGACGGGGATCATCACGATTTGTTAACAGATGCAAATATATCCTCAGATAAATGCGCAGCCATCATTCGAAAGACGAGCAATGAGGGGATGAATGGTACAGCAGGCATTTTATCTTCCAGAGGTGCGGGTGCTCTAGTCGAAGATCCGAACGGTTCAAAAGGAAAGAACGGCCACGGGCTGTCTATGACATATCTATCAACAGAAGAAGCGGAAGAGGGACTGCTTCGCTTATCTGCACTTCGTCGGTCCTTAAGCTTGACTATTTCTTCGCGTGGACGAAATTCTGAAATTGACTTTAGCGAAAAGTTTTTAAATACAGCTATGGAATATCATGCATCGTTATTAGAATGTGAAAATAGAGGATTTTCCACAAACGATGGTGAAATTGACTTACATTTAGAGTGGGATTGCGCTTTTGAAGAAGATAGAGAGGTACGTTTGAATCTACCGGAACTTGGAATCTTTTTCTATCAAGTTCTAAACTTTTTTTATTTTTTGTGATGGCATGAATAGCCAATTGTCCAATCTAGTTTACTTTTTGAGCAAGCTGCAATTCTTTTTAACACTGGTGCACTAGAATCCTTCATGGCATCAGAAGAAGATATGTCGACGAGACGTGGTCTTACTTCTGCTGTTCATCGATACAATATGGCTGCAAGCATTTTCGCTCACATACGGACAGAAGTATTGCCCAAATTAGCATCACATTTGTCTGATAATAATTCAAACTCAGGTTTAACATTAGATCTTACACCTCCTTGTCTAAAAATGTGCGAAAGTATGCTATTAGCTCAAGGACAAGCATGTATGTATGAAATGGCACGTTTCCGCCCAATGCACAATGTTCTGGCAAAGATATCAATGGGAGCAGCCGAAATTTATGGCGAAGCATTATTTTCATCTCAGGATAGAACTGTGAGAGCTAAAATGACGGACGTGGAGAAATGGGGTGCTCATTTCAAAGCAATGAGCATGCTTTTCAGGGCAAGGGCTGAATATCATGAATCTATCTGTGCTAGAGAAACTGCTAACAAACAGGGAAAACCCGGTCACGGGCTTGAAATTGCAAGGCTCACAATGGCAGAATCTTTATGCGAACAAGCAATTATATTTGGAAATAAGAGACATGTTGATTTAAAAGTCATTGCAGATCTTAAACGAGCTGTTTTAGAACGAAGGAATCAGGCGGAGGAAGAAAACGATAAAATTCATCAAGAAAAAATACCATCAGCTCGAGAAGTAGAACCAACCCGCGGTCAGCGTATGTCTAAAATTGTGGCACTTAAAAAAAATTTAACTACTCTCTCCGTTCCTCTCTTTCGAAAAGGGCCACCTTCCCACGCCAAAAGTATGGTTGAAAAATATAAGGCGGAATCGAATGATATTGTTCATAGATGTAACAATATTGTACAAAGAGAAACCGATGCTGCAAGAAATACCTTGGCAAAGGTAAATTTACCTCAGGGATTGACCACATATTCCGCCTCCATGCAAGGCATTCCTCTTCAAACATGGCAAAAAGTTGAAGCTTGTCAACATGCAGACGAAATTGAAGGATTGAAAGATGGTCTTTGGGGTCTTCGGGAGCTTTCTGATATTGTGCATAAAACAGCGAATGACATCAACGAACAATTAGATGAAGATGTGAAACTGGACACTGACTTTAGGAAAAAATATCCCGGTTTTACTGGGCATGATGTTATGGAGGTCCAACATTCCACTCGTCGGAATATGGAGCAATGTGGAAAGCTCCTCACGAATGCTAAGACTGGAGATCAAATATTGCTTCAGTACTTACAAAAATTTGATTCTGATCCAAAATTTAAATTATTACAATACAGCAAACATCAGTTGGATAACCTTACTACTTCTGCGTCTAAGGTAAGCATATACACCGATATTTAAGATTTTACAGATGAATCAATTTTCTAATTCATTTTATCTCTTCTTTCACAGGGCTCCATCATTGATACTGATCCATTGAGCCGAGGCTTGGTTGATCTCTCATCATTAATACATGAAAGGGAGCATCTTTTGAAGTATTTAAAGCAGCAACATGACAGTTTTGATGTTCAAACTCAAGCTGATACACTTCAAGCCAATGATAGTCTTGATAATGCAAAAATGTTGAAAAAACTTATAGAAAAAAATACAGTTTCATTCAAATCTGTCCAACTGGAAATCAACGAAAATATAGAAAAGCAACCTGCACTTCTTTATACTGTTTTGAATGAAAATGAGAAATTCGTTCAAGCTCAGGCATCTGCGAACTCAAATTCAGCTGGGCAGAACTTTGTACCAATGATTGAGGAAGGTCTTGCTACTATTAAAGTAGTCAGTAAACAACTCGAGGACGGGCGAAATTTTTATACGATGATAGTCCCAAGGCTTAATCAACTGAAACAACACGTTTCTTTTATGAGTGTACGTCTTGCAGTCCAGCGTTTCGATCACGAGGACAATGCTAGAGCCCAAGATGAACGTTTAAAACAAGAAATCGAAGATGAAAAAGTAGCGAAAACCTTATCTTTGAGAAATACTACTGATTCAACAGCAAATTCCACAATTTCACGACCTCAAAACTATGGTGATGACGAAACAGATGTGGAAGCTCCAACTGGATCCTTCAATCCAACCGCTGCTTCTTTTTCACTAAATCCGCCATCTCAACACCCAGGTCGAGTTGGCACTAGTAGTTCCATCCCAAGAATTCCTCATCAACAAGGATCGGACTCATTTCATGCACGCTTACTTGAGCCGCCATCAGGTAGATCTTCTTCTGCATCTGAAGCTTTGATGAGACCACCACACACTTCACATTTACCTCCCGCAAATGGGCCAGCATCAATTTCCAATTTCGGGAGAAACACTGGAAGAAGCGATGAAAGCCCCTTTGTACCTCCCTCTTACTCACAGCAACCGCCAAATGCAGGCCAGCCAGGTATTTATTTTCAATCTCACTTTAAACCACCCCCCACAATAGTTGATGATGAAAAAGTCGCACGATTAGTGGCAATGGAATTTGATCCAGAGAAAGTAGTGTTATCCCTTCAGAAGTACGATAATAACTTTGATCAAGCATTAAATGATTTATTGCAGTGTTGAGGTACTTTTTAATGAATTCTGAGCAAGTGTCATAAAGATAGATGGGTTAAAAATTTGATTACTAATTCAATACAAATGCTGACTTAATCCATTGAATAATACTGAAATTAATGCAGTTAGGTAAACTCTTTGTTATCAATTATAAAATGTTTTCTAGAATTTAGACATACATAACTCAGGGAATCGGTTTATTTTTCATCATTATCTTAAGTTTGATTCTTATTTCAATTTCATTTTTCCATTACACAAATTCAATTTAATCATTGAAGGTTCCACATACAGCTCCAGCTGCTCCCTTTAAGACTTTGATTGCAAATTGAATATCATCCACTGAATGCAAAGCTGTCACTGTCAAACGAATTGATGGTTCGGGTATAAGGCGTATTGACTTACTAATATGGCCGGTTGAAACTACCAGCACTCCTTTTGTTCGACACATGTGTGCAATTTCGTTCATAATGTTTAGCTTTTCATACCGTGTTTTAGTACGTCCACTTTTCAAGTAGAGAAAGGCAATAGATGATCTTGTATCACTTGAAACAGTGCATTGATTAATTGTATTCAGTCCCTCAAATAAAGCTTTTCGATTCTGCTCTAACTTTGAAATGAGCTCCGGATGAGATTTAAGGATGTGAATACCTTTCGTTGCCGCAGCTGCTGTAAATGGTGGCGAAGCAGCCGAATAACAATATCCTGCACCAGAAAGTCTTTGATGTTCAATTAAATCTATATTTCCTAAGCAGACGCCACCAACACTGCCCAAAGAATTCTCCAATGATACAATAGTCAATTCTACGTGTGTCATGAGTTTTTTGTCAAAAAAGTCAATGCTTCCTCTTCCGTGTTTCCCAATAGTACCAAAAGAATATGATTCATCTACAATTAAACGGTATTTAAATTCCTCCTTGAGAGCAACAAGCTCATCGATGGGTGCAATATGACCATAGTTTTTAGATAGACCTTCGACAACGATGAAGCGATGTTGGTCTGTGTGATTGCGACCCAGTTTTTTATCGTTTGCTTTAATTTTTTCTAAAACACGTCGGAGATCATTCTATTTGTCGCCATGTATGGGAAATAAAGCATCAGATAGCTGTTCTACTATTCCAAAATTGGAAAGAACGATACGAAGTAAGATAACGCTATAATGCACTTACCATGTCATTGTGTTTAAAAAAATGCACGTTGGAACGAGACAGAGTTACACCAGTTTGCAAAGCTTCGTAAATACCATCATCTACTACTAATACATCTCCTCTTTTGGAGAAACATGCCACAGTTGAAGAAGCGGCGGATGCTGCGTCAGAATATAAAATAGCAGATTCGGCATTGAAAAAATCCGCTATTTCCTCTTCTAATGTTAAATGAACATCATGTGTGCCATAAAATCCACGTGGTCCACAAGCACCACAGCCATATTTTCGTAGGTTCGCACGAGAGACTTCCTTAATTTCTTCATTGGATGCAAAACCCAGAAAATCGTGTGAGGCCATATTTAATAAGGTTTTGGTGGGCATAGCCGATGCTTTTTTTTTCGAAGTATCTTTCATCTGTACAGCTTCCGCAAAGTCAGTCACTACAATATGAGATCCTTTCACTTCATGGATAACTACTCGATGTTCATCGGATATTTTTTGATCTTCTTCCGTTGTTAATTCCCTCCCCAAAGGTTTACGATTCGCAATCCATTCCTCAATCACTTCTTGTTTTTCACTTTCTGTCAACATTTCCCTCATATCCTTCTTCCAGTCTTTTCTTCGTTTGAAAGTAAAAATATAAATTATAAATGCGATTAAAGCAGTTTCAATCATAACATGAAGTGGTTCTTGTTGAAAAAGGTTTGTCCACCATGAGTAGTATAAATGTGGGAGAGCTGGGATGGAAGTAATAAGAGATGTTGGGATAGATAAGATGTCAGATGGTATCAATTGGCGGGTTAAGATTCCTGTCTTGTATCCTAATGAGTAAATCGAAGTCAAATTTGACATGGTTTAGATTGTGTTGGGTTGTTTCACGAAAGGTACTTTTTTGTAGTAATGAAAAACAAAACAATCTTCTTTGTCATTGTTTTCTCCTGTAAGAAACCTTCTTCAATTTTTTGTTTTTTGTTTTGTTTTGGAATAAGAACTTCGTACCTTGATTGTACGAGATCCCGTACTCCCATATCATATCGATATTTTCTTAAGTATGTTTCGATACATAGATAAATCCAATATTTCATATCATTAAGTATCAATCGTTATTTCTTTTACTTAACAACTTCAACGGAGCTCATTATCTATGTATTGTGAATGAAAATTATTTTTATGCATTAATTATCATCATCTTCATTTGGGACACAACGCTCCACAGCTACCATACAATTGTAAGAAGAGAAGCGACTTCTGGTGATGTGTGTTCTAGCAAAAATAATTCGTGACGTGTTTGCTTATATTCTTTATGGTTGGAAAGATTCATATACGTAGAAATCGTACAGAGAATTAGTCTACCTAACGTTGGGATCGAAATCTTCCTTATCATTCATTCAATTGGTCACAAATTAGTAGGAATTTGTTTCATATAATCTATTTCATTGAAGACTTTTCGTTTGGATTGTTTGTTGCTAAAATTATTTTTACAAGACAGGATTAATTTGGTAGGATAGGAGAGAAATCAGCAAGATCGCTGAAAGATTTCTTTGAAATTCCTCAAGAAGTAAATCGGGATACATCATTGAAATTAAAAAGTGGTGTATTTTTCCTTACACTTCTTCTATTATACAGAAAAGCGAAAGCTTCATTAATTCATTCGTTTCGTAAAGGTGGGTTAGTTAAAACATAGTGAATCATGACTTTTTCTTTATATTTTGCAACTACCTTTTGATGACAGAGATCGGAAAATATTCATTATTTTTTTGTATTTCACAGGAGAATGGCATCATCACTTGTAAGGTCGGTCGGAATAAGTTCTTCAATAAAATGTTATGATACAAGCTAGTGTTCTTTAGATTTGTTATGCATGTCGTCTAAAAATCTAATGAGCAATTCTAATGAAGGTAAGAAGTCCCATGGGGATCGTTTTCAAAGAACAAGAATAAAAACTGATCTAAAATTAGAAATTAATATATCGTATATAATTTTTGTTTATCTCGTTCATAAAAAAAGGCTACGAAAAGGTAATAAATGATAATCCTGCACAAGTGAGATAAATTACCAATTTTGAGAGCCAATAAATTTGCTGTATCGAACCCCGACTTGTATCTGAATTTACAACATCATCAGATAAAACATTTGCGCATGTAATGGATCCATAGAATTGTGCGTCGGCGCATTTGATACAAGGACTCCTGCTTGATTTCATTCGGCCATGCTCATTGTATGTTCCAGGCGGACAAGCAATAGCTTCACATCCAAATTGGGAGACCCCTGCATCATTCCAATCCCTTTGTTTACAGAGTTGAGCAGGTACATTGTCAATTTCATTATCCCGAATGTAGAGCGAGAGCTCTTTCAATCGACCTAGTGTTGCAGGGACCTCTCCACTGATGGAATTAGATGAAAGGTCTACGACTATACTTGTATCTGATGGAACATCAGATAAAAATGCCTGCGGAATAGTTCCAGTAAGTTTATTTTCAGACAAATCCAAGCTGTAAAGGTTGGGCATGCCATTGAAATCTAATAAGGGACCCGACAACACATTAGAACCAATACGAAGCTTCTTCAAATTTGTCATTTTTTCCAAGTACGTTGGCAACAATCCCGAAAACCCATTTTCAGAAAGAGAAAGAGTTTCCAAATTTCTCAGCGTCGCTAATTCTGTTGGGAGAAAGCCAGTTAATTCATTGAATCTCAATCCTAATTCACGGAGATGAATTGCATTTTCTAAACCATCAAGATCATCAATACCAGTGGAGTCTAAAAGCAAACTCTCTAACTTTCTGGCATTTTCTATTCCTCTGAAGCTAAATTGTACTGGATTTGAGTACATCCATAGTGTATGCAGATATGGCAAATCAAACAATTCCTTTGGCGGGATGCCTCTAATATTGTTTGAGCCCAATAAAATTGCATCAACGTGACCATGTTGTCCACAAGATATGGCATCCCATAGACAGATGTCCACGTTATCATCACCCCAATTTTCTTTATTGTTCCAATTTGCTCCGTCACATTGACTATACAACTTTTTCAAAATGCTACGCTCAGACATCACACACTTTGTGCTACCACTGTAGAGTGTTGATAATGAACTATCGCATTTTTGACAAGGATCGCGTTCTAATGACTGTCGACCAAAATCATTGGCAGTTCCTTTGGGACAAAGGATGGCATCACAGGAAAAGTCTTGAACTTTGCCTCCCATCCATTTCTTGTTATCACAAAATTCAACTGGAATACTCGAAATCATGTTACCAACCAATTCAATATCTAGAGAAAAAAATCGATCTAAAGTTATAGGTAATGGATCAACAAGATGATTCCAACTTAGTCCAACTTGAATATCGTCAGTTTTCGTTGCAGAAGCTAAAAACGTGGGAGGAATGGTACCAGTCAAACTGTTATAATCCAACACTACTTCCTTGATTTCAGAAAGCCTAGAAAATGCTGGAAGGGGTCCACTTAGTCCAACACCCTTATCCTCTCGCCCATACATTGACAAACTTATTAAATTGACGAGATTTTCTATTTGCATAGGAATAGAGCCAGAAAAATCGTTCTGCGAAAGCACCAATTCCTTCATATCAGTAAGCTCACCAATCTCTGAAGGAATGGGTCCATGAATATGATTGTCAAACAATGTAAAATATTTTAAATCTTTCAGATTTCCTATATTTGATGATAAGGTACCACTGAGCTCATTGTAAGACAGATACAATTCAACGAGATCTTCAAGTTCAAAAATCTCATCTGGTATAGTCCCTTTTAATGATGTATTCCCTAAATGAAGCCTCTTGATACTCTTAGCAGTTGAAATACCGTTTAGATTGGATATCTTCGTATCTGATAGTTCAAGTTCAATCAAAGATTTCGGAATTGGGACATTTGCGAAGCTCAAATCTATTTTGTTTGACTTCAGATTGATATGTTCAATGTGAGGAAGTTGGAAAATTTCCTGTGGTACCACGCCTACCAAAAGGTTTTCCTCCAAATTGATACTCGTGACTTCTGAATCGTTCTCTAGAGATGATGCTGCACATGAAATTCCAAACCAATCACAAATTCCGACATCATCACTTAACCAATTTTCATTCTTGTCCCAATTTTGCCCTCCTGTAGCTAAATAGAGCTGCTTCAAAACATATCGTTCCGAGTATACTTCACAACTTACACTTCCAAAATATTCATAGCTGGATTCAGGACACTGCACGCAAGGTTCGCTTTCATGCTTTTGTCTCCCGTATTGATTGAATGTTCCTGGTGGACATAATATAGAATCACAACCAAAAGATTCAACACCCCCTCTCATCCAACTATTGTTATCATTATCACAGAGCTCAGTAGAGAGTGACGTAAACTGGTTCCCTTCTAGCACTAAATCTATTGAATTGAATCTATCAAGCTCTATAGGTACGACTCCAGATAAGTAATTGTATGAAAGCCATATCATCATTCCATCAACATCTGTATCTGTTCCTTGAAGAAAGGTTGTGGGTATCGAACCTGTCAAACTGTTATGATTAAGAACCAGCTGTTTAATCTTAGTTCCAGAAAAATCAATTAATTTACCAGTGAATCCAGGCCCTCTAGTTGGATCATTCAGGCTTGCAAATGCCTCGAGTTCGGGTAATTTACTTAATGAATCTGGAAGTTTACCCGTAATAAAATTTCCAGATAAAGCAACCGTGTTCAATTTTGACAAAGCTCCAATCGAGGGAGGGATATAACCAGTAATGTCATTGTTAATTGCGTACATCCTTTCGAGATTTTTCAGTTCACCTATACGCGAGAGTGATCCACTCAAATGATTGTAAGATAGGTACGCCGCTGTCAATAGTTTCATTTCAAAGATGAAGTCAATATCTCCAGCTGCTCCAGCATCCGTCAAATGTAACTCCTTCACACTTCTAATTGCATTGATTCCTTCAATTGTTGTAAGACTTGTATCCGATAGATAGAGAAGCTCAAGAGAATTGTTTTCATTAGCTTTTGTAAAGTCAATATCAATTTGATTCCCTTTCAAATTTAAAACTTGAAGAGATGGAAGATTAAAGATTTGAGGAGGAATGAAGCCAGCCAAATTGTTTCCACTATCATCATCATTGTTCATTTCAATTGCTATAACTCCTTCGTCATCATTTGCACGATCAGGGAAGCAGGTGATACCATACCACTCACATATACCAATATTTTCTTCATTCCAATTCAAGTTGATAGTCCACGTTTCCCCTCCTGTTTCTCGGAAGAGTTCCTTTAATATTTCTCTTTCGCTCAGAAAGTTATCATCATCTATTATCGTTGGTACGTTTATTGAAGTTGCACTATCTGTTGTTTTGTCACATTCAGTATTCCCAAGAACTTCAGAATCTTGTAAGGGGACACACGGCATACAAGGAATTGCAAGCTCTTCTTGTCTACCGGTTTCACTGTATCTACCAGCTGGACAAAGAATAGCTGCGCACTCAAATATGTTGACATTTCCGTTCATCCAAAGGCCATTTCCACTTGTATCATCACAAATGCTGGATGGTAAATCTGTGAAACTGTTTCCAACTAAATCAATATTTAGCTCTTTAAATTCTCCCAATTCTACAGGGATGCTTCCACTCAGATTGTTGAAACTCAAATTAATTGCCATCGTTTGCGATTTTTTATTTGAATTCGCCAGAAATGTCGATGGAATTGAGCCAGAAAAATGGTTCTTCTGTAAAGAAAGTGATGATAAAGCTTGTGCGTCTTTGAAATCAAGCAGTGATCCTGAAAACCCATCCTTCTGTGTATCCAATGCAAGTGCCTCAATCTTTTTCAGGTTTAAAAGAGAAGCAGGCAAATTCCCAGTTAATCTATTTGAAGATACGTCAAGACGGATCAGCTTAGTGAGTGATCCAATTTCGTCTGGAAGTGGTCCACTTAGTTTATTATTCGACATGAAAAGCCACCTCAGCTTATCCAAATTGCCTATTTTCGGGCTCAAAGGGCCATCAAAATCATTGTAAGACATAAACAATCGGTGCAAGTGTTTCATTTCAAATATTTCATCAGGAATCCTTCCAGAAATGAGATTTCCAGCGACATTTACTTCACTCAAGATTGCTCCTGCACTTATTCCTTCCAAAGATTTCATGTTGGTACCAGCGAGAATGAGTATTTCAAGACTTGTAGCATTACCTAATCCTGCAAAACTAATCTCCAAGAAAGAATTGATACTTAGATCTAACAATTTGAGATAGGGGAGATTATAAAGTGATAATGGAGACCCATTCAGATTGTTGTTAGGAAGCCTTATTTCTTCGATCCCTTTATCACCACAAACGATGCCATGCCATTTACAGACATCAACTTCCATATTCAACCAATTAGTTTGTGTTTTCCACATTAAGCCGTCAGTTTGCTTGTAAAACTCAATGAGAATGTCTGCTTCACTTCCTAATTGAATCTCGGGTTGACTAAGACATTGTGTCATTCCCATGTAGGGTGCACTCCTCCCATTTTCACACCTTTTACATTCACTCGCAAGAGAGTTTTGCAATCCAAATACATTAGTACTTCCTTTTGGACATAAGATTGCATCACATCCATAACTTTGAACAGTCCCTCCCATCCAATTTCCATGGTCACTGTCGCATAACACGTTAGGAATACCAACTATGTGGTTCTCGATCAAGTTAATGCTTAATTCATTAAACTTCCCTAGAGATGCTGGAATAGTCCCAGACAATTTGTTAAATGCAAGGCCTATCGATACAAATTCATTCGTCAAAATAACGTTATCCAAAAATGTGAATGGGATTGTTCCAGTCAAAGAATTATAATCCAATTTAAGATTCTTCAAATTCATGAAATTTGAAAAGTCAGGCAATGCTCCAGAAATACCATCTTCACTTGCTTGAGCTGAAAAGTCTATGATCTCTAGATCAAACATTCTGAGAACAATTGGAGGGAAAGGTCCTTCAAACCGATTCTGACCGAAGTTGAGAATCCTTAAATTAGTCAATGTTTTTAGAAGAGTCGGTAACTGTCCTTGAAATTTGTTGTTGAAACAATTCAGTTCCTCGAGTTTTATTAGATTGTATACTGAATCAGGAAAATCTCCAGAATAACTATTATGGGCTAGGTTCAATATTTGTAATTCCGTTAATGAAAAAAGCTCTTCAGGCAATCTGCCAGTAAGGGAATTCCTAGAAATATCGAGCAGTTTGAGATTCAGTGCACTTTCAATGCCGTCCAGAGATGAAAGACCTGTTTCTGATAAAATCAACGTTTCCAAAAGAGTTGCATTTTCGATCGAGTCAAAAGAAAAATCGATTTCATTTCCACGAAGATTCAAACGCCTTAAAGAAGGAAGGTCAAAAATTTCCGACGGAATCTCTCCGCCTAGTCCAAAATTTTCCAGATCAATCTCTTCTACGCCAAGGTCAGCATCAGCAAAGTCACTTACACATGTGATGCCCTCCCATGAACATATTGGAATCCAAGGAACAGTCCAATTGGTTGGTTGAGTCCACGTCCTTCCACCTGTGGCATAGAATAGAGATTCAAGTGTATCTCTTTCGGTTGTAACCTTTGGTTGAGCCAATGCTATACAATGTACAGATCCATAAACATCTGCCGACACACAGTCTCTGCAAGGGTCTTCACTATTCCATACAAGCCCATCTGCATTATACTTTCCAATAGGGCACATAATTGCATCACAGCCAAATTCCTTCACCATTCCATCCATCCAATCTTCGTTGTCACACAACTCAGGCGCAATACCAGTTATTTGATTTCCAACAAGATCAATATTCATAACTCGAAACCTGTCTAAACTGGCGGGCAATGTCCCAACTAGATTGTTCCAACTTAAACTAATTTTCATTAATCTACCCGAATCGAGGACACCACTTAAGAAGGTATCAGGAATCTGACCGGTGAATTCATTGGAATCTAAAGCCAAAGTAGTCAAGAACATTAATTTCGAAAAATCTGGTAATGACCCTTCAAGTCCTGGACCATCTCTATTGGTTTGGTGCAGAACGAGTTCATTTAGCTTTACCAGGTTATTCATTTCAGTAGGGAGCTGACCACTGAAGTCATTCTCTCCAATATCAAGAATTACAAGTCTGGAAAGAAGTCCGATTTCGGTGGGTATAGTACTTTTGAGCTCGTTTCCGTACAATCTTAGTCGCCTTAATTCTTGTAAATTTGCAATTGTATTTGGTAGAGAACCAGTAAAAAAATTGAAGCTCAAATCGAGACGGTGAAGGGTTGTAATATCAAAGATCTCGATTGGAATAGTGCCTGTCATTTCATTTCTATCTGCTTTCAGATTTCTCAAAAAGGGTGGATTTGCAATTCCGCGTAGTGAATTTAAGTTTGTGTCGGTTAGGGTCAAATACACTATTTTGGAATCACTGAGTCCACTTAGTGGGAAATCAACTGTGTTCCGTCCAACGTCTAGGTAAATGAGGCTAGGAAGAAGAAAGATTTCACCAGGGATTCTCCCTGCAAGCCTATTTGCAGAAAGTGATATACCAACTACTTGGCCATCCAATGCCATATTATCAATTAGATTTGGATCAATTTCGTTATCTTTCATTTTTTCCTTATCAGAAGCGCATATAATACCATGCCAATCACAAATATCATTTGATTTCATCCAATTAGAGTTTTGTGACCAATTTTCACCATCAAGTGCATCATAAAAACGTGAGAGAATGTCTTTTTCAGAAGCGTTTGTTTCAATGGGCATTTCTTTGAAACATTCAGTGTGCCCAAGATATGTTGCATCAGCAAGGTCTATGCATGGTACACATGTGGAATTGGCAGTAGTTTGACGTCCCTGAAAATTAGCTGTTCCGAGAGGGCATAAAATAGCATCACAACCAAAAATTCCTACATCTCCTCCCATCCACTGAGTTTTATCACATAAACGAGACGAAATTTCCTCAATATTGTTACCTGTAAGGTCAATGAAAAGCCGCTCAAATCTATCACCATATTGTCCTGGAATAGTTCCGGTTAACTCGTTATCATGTAAATTAATGATAATCTTTTCTGATCCAATTTCGGTTCCTTTCAAGAGTCGAGATGGGAGCTTCCCTGTGAATGAATTACCTGCGAGTTCCAAATCATTGAGTTGCACCATTGTGGAAAACGCAGGAAATGGTCCTGCCAAAACATGTTCTTTCCCTTCTTCTTGGTTTCTCGTTCCTCTTGGAATGGATAAGACCTTCAAGTTTAAAAGGTTCATAAATTCGTCCGGGATTATTCCAGTAAAGTAGTTATCACCAAGGTAAAGCTTCTTAAGGTTCACCAAGTCGCCAAATTCGGTAGGAAGCGTTCCAGAAAATTTATTATAATTCAGGTCTAGAATCTCGAGATTTTTCATGTTGGAAATAGAAGCTGGAATTTCTCCTGTAAAGAAATTGTGTCCCAAATATACATGCCCAATCTGATCTAGCTTTGTAATTTCTTCTGGAAAAGGCCCTTTTAGTTGATTATCTGATAGATGAATGCTTTCTAGGTTTTTGGGTACAAAAGAGATCCCATCAATAGAAAGTAGTCCATTGTCGGAAAGATCAAGACGCTTCAGAGAGGAAGCCAGCTGAATGTTTTGAAAACTAAATTCAGTCAAGAAATTATCTGCAAGAATTAACTCTTTCAAAAACGGAAGTTCATAAATCAAACTTGTTCCTTTCCCAATGAGACTATTGTCGCGTAGGTTGATTCTTTCTACACCGATTTCAGAACTCTTTAAGCTATTTTCGCACTTTACACCGTACCATTCACAGATCCCAACGTTATCATCCATCCAGCCATCCGAGTTTTTCCAACGAGGCCCTTCTGTAGTTTTATAGAGTTCTTCGAGAATCTCTCTTTCTGATCTTGCTTGTGCAAATGATGTAATAGATAATAGAGATGCGCTTATGAAAAGCAGTGTACGACTGGAGACTGTACATTTCGACTTGGTCACATTTTTCTTGGAGAGTTGCTTTTTGCAAGTTGACCTGCCTTTAGAACTGTTCTTTTTCGCCATGATTGCCAATGACCCAATCTAGTTGTAATGGGATACCCTCACTTGTTGTCAAGATCAATCAATGATACAAAGTTTGAATTGGCGCCAGGCTTGATCGCAATGTTATATTGAAGATATTCGAGAAAAAGAAATATAAATTGAAAGATGTATAGGAGTTTAACAACCCTTCCCTCCTATTTTCATAACGATAGTTCTTGCTAATTTGTGTTAGCTTATACGACCAAGAAATTAAAAAGATTATATATTCGTTGCTTTCATGCTGATCCTAAGTAATCATGTAGTACTTTTTATAAATAGGAATATATAGTGTAATAAAATTGGAAACAGGTCATTAATTAAATACTTTTATAGTTAAAGTAGATAAGATTCATTTTCAATTAAAAGAATGAAGATGAAAATTTAATTCTTGTGAAAAGTGTAGGTTCACTATATGGAACCAACGTGATCAACGTTTCTAACGGCTTCAATGCACATGGTGAATCATTTAAATGTCGTATCTGATTAGTGGCAAAATCATGTGGTACAAAGCATGATTGCATAATAAAAATCACGCATTTAAAAGACTTCGTTTGTATTCACGCAATACTTAGCTTGCTAATTGTACTTCAACTTAGATCGAAACAATGACAACCAAAAGTAATAAATAAATGAAAATGGAATAAATACAATATTGCCAAATAATAAATGCATAAGAAACAAGAAACTCACAATGGTGACAATGAATTCCTCAAAAAAAACTTCTCTTTATAATAAAATAAGATGCCTTGAAATCGTCCTAAAGATCGTTTCACTTTAAAATGATTATGAAGTTTGTCACCATAACTTCTACCTTACAAATACTTTCGTTGCTCAGAAGCTTTGGTCTACAAACTATTTATCTATTCAGATCAACAAATTCTTCACAATTTTCTCATTGTTTTCACAAAATATGAAACAATCAGATCAATTCAACTTTTTATTCATCTCAGGCACTTCAGATTATAATATGAAAAATTCAACCTCTTGCCATATTCATGATGGCCAGTGGAATGTTTTTTACCAAGAAATATTTCGCACGATTGAGCTGGTTAGCACAAATACAAATTATCAATGACCATCGATAATTTTAATAAGCCTCATTTGCTACTTTTATAGATTTGGCTTTGAATGCAATTTCGATAATGCATGTTTCATTCAGGTTTATGGATATAACCTTTTAAGCTTAGGCTATTTTTCAACGTTTTTTGTGCAAACACCCTAAGCTCATGATACAAACATGTTCTATAGTTATTGTAGACGATTTGATACTATTGCTTTTAGTTTCATTTGCGGGTTTTACTTTTTCTCTTGACATTTTTCGAAGAACAAAGGCCTTTTAGAGCACTAGTAAGTATGATTTGAAAGAGCAAACTCAAATTCAAGTAAGATAGATCCTTTATACTAATCGACATTTCTATGTACGAGAGCAAGAATAGAGTATAAAATACTTGACGATGGCTTTACAACTCGATGATCATTTAGACATACTAAACTTTATTTTATTGCTAAAAATGTGAGCTGCCAAAATATGAACTAACTATATACTCCTAAATAACTTTTTGACACGATTCGTTTTCCAAGCGGATATTTCATATTCTGCGTAATAGTTCACTGCAAGGTGCGGCATAAAAAAAAGGATGTAGTAATCTCATTTACAAGATGTGCATGTCAAGTGGATGTCATACTTAAAGAATCTTCAAAGGTCATTTGTCGGAGTATGAGAAGATTACGTACGGCTATTTTTTATTTAGAGTATGTTTTGAGTCACACGATTGATTCCTTTTCCAGAAGCTTAAGTAATACATTTGATGTTTATTTTAAAAAGGTGTCTTGCTTGAACATGGTTGACTTATGTAGTTCATTCAACGTGAACATTCAAAGAAGTCTTTAAATACCCAACTGTTCTCATTATTCGTTGTCACAAACGAGGAAGAATCGAAAAGATTAAATCATTACTGCATTCAGAACATAAAACCAGTCATCGAAGCAACAAGACAAAATCATTCATAATTTTTCCATGAAAAAGACTTCCCAGTTATTTGTAGCGGTTCTGCTAGCTACAGTTTGTGTTCTAGCATTTCTTTCTTCATCAAGAGGTCGGAATGCTGGAATGGTAATTAGTCGCGTTCTAAAAATTGGAACTCGTACTAGAACGTCGGATCGTGTTTTAGAAGACTCTGTTTTGGATTTATTGAAACTCATTCGTTGCTTTGATGATGATTACTACGGTGACGATTATTATGACGACGACGGCGACGGCGACGGCGACGATGATGATGATGATGATGATGATGAATATTATGACGATGACGATGACGACGATGATGATAATGATGATGATGATGATAAGAATGACGACGACGACTATTACGACGATTATTACTATGGACCTACCCCGTCTCCTGCGACTGCGTCTCCTACCATTTCTCAACATCCAACTCAAGCACCTGTGACTCTCTCTCCAGTCGGTTCTCGTGTTTCATGCCCTGAACCTGGTGAAGATCCATTTCAATTTTCAGCGGTCGACAACATTTCAATTGAAACGGTGTCATCAGGCAACCTCTGTACGCTTACAATGCTCAAGACCAACAATGAGAAAAATAGAGAAATTTTGATCCCACTGGCTCGATCATACGACTCTAATCCTTGGGAAAGTTCGCCGGGGCCATATTTGATAAATTTTAGCTGTAACGATGAAGTTTGTGAGAGTAGCGAACTTCCAGATATTGACGAAATTATCATTTTTCAGTTGACAACTTTTGAAATAAGCGCGAGAAATCTAAAAAGTGAGGATATCGCTGCTCGATTTTTGGAGCAAACAACTTTTGGACCTACAACCGAAACTATTAGTCCTTGGAAAGGTTTGGATTTTAATTCTCCTTCTGATCTTGATAATAGTTTCGCAAATTGGCTTCATGACCAAATATATTCAACTCCTCTCACATCTCATCGACAAATATTCCGGTAAGAAGAATAACATGTTGGATTCTTTTTTATATTTTGAAGAATCTCCTAACCGTATTGCATGTCATTATTAATTGCACCAGTGCTAAATCATCAACTCGTTCGAGAGTAGTCAGAGATTCTGGATCCCCTTCCCATCCATGTAATGATGAGACACATTGGCATTCTTACTCTTTTTCCCAAGCTGATTGGTACATCAGAACAGCAGAAGATAAACAGGCAGCACTTACAGTCGAGAAATCAAGTGACAATACTATGTTTACACTTTTTATAAACGGGATCCCTAGGACTGAAGTGGATAATGTAAAATATTATGATTGGGAAGAAGATAGAGAAAGAAATTTAGACATCGATGAAGAATATACAATTGGATATGTTGATGAAGAAATTGGAGGTTTCTTTGAGTTTTACCGCTTTGATCCTGATGATGGAAGTGAATATTACTATCAGATGGTTGATGGAAATCCACCAATTCGTTTTGAGTCAAATAATCCACAACTCCCACCTAATATAATTGAACTCACTCCACAAGATAGAACTCAATTTTTTGATCCTTTGCCCCGTACTTCTCTTGAGGAAGAGTTTATTTTACAAAATGAGCTTAACGAGCCTATTTGTGAAGAACTAAGTGCTGAGTCTTTTCCTGTATACATTGACTTTACTGATGGAAACTGGATGGCATTTGATCCTCGTATAAATATCCAAGACAATACCATAGAGCAACCAATCCCAGATGGAGGCGGAAGCGTAAAATTGGAAGGATCTTATTGTTCCAACGCCCCTCGCACTTTTTTGAATAAGGACTCGTGTATCCTTGCCGATTCTGCATGCAGGGACAATAATTTAATGCCAGACGCTTTTATCGATATAGACACTGACGCTCTTGGTGTATTCCATGAACATACCGGAAGGTACTTTTATGCGGTTGAGGGTCTTGTTGTAGAAGATAGTCCCTGTGTTTCTGAAACTGAATCTAAGTGGGAGCGCATTGGACCTGCATCAAATTGTGCTATAACTCAATTCCAGGATGATACAGATAAGACTTTGAAAGAGATAATTAAGCATTGGTCATGGGGCTCAAATTTTGATGAGATCCGGTATGCTTGGTATGAAGACTTTGAAGGAAGTGTATGTAATATTGAAGATTCTACCCCTAGTATGTCAAAAGATATAATTGTAAGGGCTGATAGTTCATGCTGGAAGTTAGTTCATCTTGATCATCATACAATTTTTGATTTTACCGAATGGGTTCTTGAACATCCAGGGGGGTCTAATCCTATCACGCAGTTTGCAGAAAATAATAATTTTATTCTCACTTATCCGCACGGAAATGAAATGTGGAGGTGGGAACTCCATTCTGAGAATTTTGGCTGGTTCGGTGACTTAAACTCTGAATTCCACTTAATGTCGGTACCTCAAGAATGGCAATCTATTGAATTAGCTCAGGATCTTGTAGGAGAATATGAACCCTTGGAATCTAATGTTGTTGTTTGTGGGTCACCATTTGAAGTGACCGATGATAAGAATGAAGGTGATACAGGAATTTCCTTTTTTACAGGATTTGAAAGTAGTAATGTTGATGAAGATCAAAAACAGATAATATGGACTGATATTGTAATGAATGCTGGCGATCAATTTCGGCAGAGAGTTGCATGGGCACTAAGTCAACTATTCGCCATAAGCCCATCTGCAACAGACGACCCAATTGAAAAAACTGAAGCATTTATTACCTATTATGATATATTTGTAAGACACGCATTTGGCAATTTTTTTGATGTTTTGAAGGAAGTGAGCTATAGTCCCATGATGGCAGAGATGCTTACATATTTAGATTCTAAGTCTGCAGCTTTCATATGGTCTGAAACTGGTGAACTTTCATTTGCAGATGAAAACTTTGCAAGAGAAATAATGCAACTCTTCACTATTGGAACAACGTTGCTAAATATGGATGGGACCCCGATCTTAGATGTAATAACAGACAAACCAATTCTTACGTATACAAACAAACATATCATGTCATTTGCACGAGCATGGACAGGATTTAATATGCAAGAAGTTAGAGGAAACGTTGAGCTACGATGGGCGAATTTTATAGACCCTTTGAATGTGGATCCAAAGGCGCGTGATGTATTTCCAAAAATCGATCTATTGGGAGGTTATATTGGAGATTCTTTTCCTTTATGTACCGATATCCCTGAAAAATCATTCTTGAGAACAGGAGCAACTTATAGATTATTGGGATCATCAATGAATCTTGAACTATCAAAGAATCCCGAAGACTGGCAAAATGAGGGTATGGGTAATGCGAAAGTTTTGAAACTTGATACGTCATCGAATTTGTATGAGGAACTCTGCAATCAATCAACGTCCGGTGAAAATGATTGCGATCCAAGAGTTGAAGTTATTTTAGGAGACAACATACCTTGTCATGGACAAGAATGCAGTGTTGATACTGTGCGTCTTGTTGAGGTGTCAGAAAGTGTATTTTACGAGTATATACGACAGCCTTGTGTAGACTTATCATTTTATGAAAATCCCCAATTGATTCAATTAACCGACGAATTTGTGATGTGTGCTAACCCACTGGCTATAGTGGCAAGTGAAGCATGTTGCAAACCCGGCGATGATCAAATCACACATAAAAACTGCGAATATGCAGATGAACGTGTAAAATACAGTACTGCGATTCAACGTTGCCAAGAATTGGATTTATCAGTATGTTCTTTTGATGAGGCTTGGTTCGATCATGAAGACGTATGCGCTTCCAGTAGCTTTCACTGGCATGCTTCAAGTTGCTCATTGAAAGTTAAGGTTGTGAATGTATCTGGATATGTTAGTATTGTACATGATTCTGACAAGGAATACGAGATTATTCAGATGTTGAGTATTGATTCACAAAATTTTTTCCCTATATATTGGGATCAAGATTTTCCAAATTTATCCAATAATTGTGGCGATAATGCTTGCGAAACATTAAGTGATGGTTGTTTGTGTAACATCAAAACTGTGGATGAACCTGTATTTCTCTCAACGCCATTAAGCGAGACGGAAATCGTCTCATCACTTCATATTGGAAGCGCTATTCCTGAGTTGTTTGACGAGAATGATTATGATGCTCCTATTTTACTTGAAAATGTCAAAATTTACTTTAAATCTGGCCAATCATACGATATGGACACTATATTTGAGGTTCCTTTCCACTCTGGAAACAAATATTTCAAGAATGTGAAGTCAACGGTTTTTGTTATCGATAGCGCAGGAGAAGCAGCTGGATTTGAATTCCGAAATCCTCCTCATTTCATGAGTTTTTCTGACCAAGATAAACGCGATGCTTACCATGAGACTGATGCAGTCCTTATGCATTACTTCCACCATCCTAACGTTGCTCCCTTCATAGCCCATTACTTCATTCAACGTTTCGGCATTTCCAATCCTTCACCTAGATATGTGGAGGTTGTTGCGAATGCTTTCAAATATGGTAGCTATTCTAATGAATCCTTTCCTGATTACTCCTTTGGCACAGGTAAGCATATATATATTTTTTTCAATTGAGCATAATTGGGGATTGGAAAAATACGAATTTTACTCCCTTCTTTCATTTTCTGATGTAATTCTACAATCCTTTTGAACGCCTTTTATGTAGATCAATATGGTGATCTAGCCGCAACTCTAGCAGCAGTTGTATTAGATAGAGAGTCTCGATCTATATCGCTTGATTTTGATCCTGTCCAAGGTTCCTTGAAAGAACCACTACTTAAAGTCATTGGATATATGCGTTCTATGGAGTACACTCCGTTTGAAGGACATCGATATTCTGCGGGGAATATGAAGCTAGATCGTATGACAGCGAGAATTGGACAAATGGCTCATGGTATCGAATCAGTATTTTCCTTTTTTCGTCGTGAATTTCAAGCTACAGGCCCCGTACAGGAAGCTTCATTGTTTTCTCCTGAAGCCCAACGATATTCTGCGCCAGATCTAATGGGGTAAGTACTTCAATTATGTACAAGAATATTTCGTAAAAAATCTAACGATATTAGCTTTTTGAATGAAGTTTTGTAAATGGAGTATTTTCCTTGACCAAGTTCGGACTGAACCCATGTTACTATGGGTTCGGAAAAGAGCATTGGAGAGATCGGTGCGAATCTGAGGGAGACTATAGCTCTGCCTGGGGTAAATTAGGATTTATGCCACAAAATCCATCCAATCCTGAAAGTGTTGTGGATGAACTCTCCACACTTCTTACATCTGGCCGACTAAATGTCCAAAGTCGTAACAAGATAAAAGATCTTTTTTCAGAAACTGAAGACAATCAGTCAGGCCTTCGTCTTGCTCAACAACTAATATCTGTCACACCTGAATTCCATTCAACAAATCTTATGGAGTTAAATGGAGAATCTAGATCAGATCCAGAACCGGTCCAACCATCATCACGTCCCTATAAGGCGATAGTCTTTCTAAACTTGCATGGAGGTAGTGATTCCTCTAACTTTATAGTTCCACATTCACAATGCTCTTCTACGGATATGTACGCACAGTATGCTGAGCAACGTGGTTCAGTTGCAATAGCAAAGTCCCGCCTTCTTAAGATAGATGCTGGTGAAGAATCTCATGTCTGCGATAAGTTTGGAATCCATCCTGATCTTCCAGCATTAAAATCTCTATACGACAATAGTGATTTATCCTTTTTCTTAAATACGGGTTTTTTGTTTGAATATGTCAATAAAGAAAACTGGGAAGTCAAAACTCCAACTCAACTGTTTGCTCACAATATTCAGCAGGGAGATATTCAAAGGATCGATCCTAAAGATGAAAGATTTGGCACAGGTTTCTTAGGTAGAATGGCTGATGCACTGACAGGACAAGGGTATACAACTGGCTCATTCAGCAGTGGCGAACAGATGGTTCTGAATGGTGAGCCTCAGAAGTCACCAACAGTGACAACAGTTAGCCCGGATGGTGGAGTCCCAAGATTTAATCAAAAACCGTCTATCTCTAATATGAGGGATATTATTTTTGATCTTAATGGTTTGAGTACAAAAATGAGTGGTGTTTTTGGTAAAACTTGGTCTAACATGGTTGATGAATACACGCACCAATATAAACAATTCAGGACAGCTTTGGGAAATGTTGATTATACTCAACAGTACCCAAATAATTATTTAGGGCGACAACTTAGTATGGTATCTTCGATTATGCAGATGAAGGATGCATTTGGACAAGATAGACAATTTTTTTATGTTGAGAGTGGAGGTTGGGATACTCATTTGCAACAGGCTCTCGACGACGCAACTCTCATCCCCGAATTGAATAATAATTTAGATGCCTTCGTTCAAACAACAAAGGCACAGGGATTATGGGATAATGTTCTTGTAATTGTAGCATCAGAGTTTGGACGAACATTTATGGCAAATAGTGGTGCTGGGACTGATCATGGTTGGGGAGGTAAGCACAATTCTGTTATTTTATTATATCTCTTCTATCCAATCTGATATATGATCTTGTGATTTCGCTATTTAAGGTAATTACTTCATGCTTGGTGGTGAAGTGAAAGGAGGTAAAATTTTTGGAGAGTACCCTAATGATTTGACTGAGGCTGGACCTCTCAATTTGGGACGGGGTCGTTTCATACCCACCACTAGCTGGGATCAAATATATAATGGAGTAGCAAGGTGGGCCGGTTTGACAGAGGAAATTGATTTGAATAGTGTTTTACCCAACAGGGAAAATTTCGATCTTTTCGATGAAGACGACCTCTTCAATTAGAATTTTTATTTTTATATTCCTTTTGTTGTAAATTAACCGAAGCAAACTTTTTAGTCCTGGATTTTTCGTAATCATATATTGTGCATGTGGTAGCGGAGTTTGTGTCCTTAAACGGAGCCCAATACTAATAATAAATAAAGTTTGTCAACCTCGTGCATTAATTGGTTCTTGGCGTTAGTTAAATCCATCTTTATTGCGTCGTCCTAGAGATTTTTGTATGAAGAATATATCTCAAGAGATTCTTTCGCACTAATGACAAAAATGTGCCGACGCATTTTAGTGATACAAATTGGTAACATATTAAGTTAAAAAGAGATAGTAACATGTCGTTCTTCATTTTAGTCTTGTGCTTTAGTGTTTTGTTATGAAAGACAATGTTTAGAAATCTGATTATTTAGAGTGATCAAAAATAAATTTCCATCGTGCTTTTTTCTTCTAACTATATTCTCGAACAAATGAGATCCAGCGAGATCTGAAAAAGTTAGGTAGCTTCGATTAAGTTTGATTATTTCATTTGGTCCATGGTCCTTGATCCACTCCAGATGATGCATTTTCCTGATATGTGCTATCGAACGGAATTGATAGTTTCAAAAGTTTTAAACTATTTTTACTGATGAATGTCAATAAGAATCAAACGAAAATACTCAATTTAGTTATACAGGTCCAGACCCTTCCGAAGATATTTATTTATTCAAATTCTATATCAACTCAAAATTACGAGAGCTACGAAGGGGGAGGAAAAATTTCAGCAATGTGATGGTTTCAAATCTATTCTAGAATCATCACACCCCAACATCGATCGAATGAAAATGGAAAAGCAAATTTCCGTGGTCGGGTATTCATATTATCTGTTACTATGCTCGAAAAAGAACCGACTCCCGTCCTACTTTTGCGGAATCAATGTCAAAAGCAATAATAATCCCAAAATTGCGATTTAATACCTCTTTAAAATAATACTACCATCTTCTACAACATCGTTATCATTATAATTCTGAAGTGAGAACCCAAATGGAACCCAAGCCCCAGGAAGAATGCATCCATGATAGACCAAAAGAAAAAGAATGAGTATTCAATTGCATTGGTACGTATGAATACGAGAAAAGTATATTTCAATCCTAATATATCGTTCATCTAACAAGCATTTTCTCTATTAGGATCTTTCGGTATCAGAAGTAAAACCTCTGCGTGTAATTTTTGACATGTTAGTGAAGATGTGACATTGCTTTATCTATCGAAATCAATGGAAGGAACCTAATTGTGGAAATAAGGGTCAAAAACTATATTGAATCCAAGCTCAATCATATATAGGCAAGTATGGAAACTGCCTCACTTTCATTTACCAAGTACAAATCAAGCACAAATTAATACTACTAAAATAATGAACAGTGAAGCAAAATGATAGTCTTTGACTTTTATATAATAAATATTCATATTAAAATATTGGGCATTTTGATAAAGACGACATTGTGTCCTTTTACTTGTTCCTTTTTTGCAGTCAGTGTTCTTGAAAACTTTGCATTCTCTAATAATTTTATGAAACGGCACCTTCCTTTCTTTCTTTGCTGCTTTTCCTACGGTCATCAACAAGCAGTTTTTCTGAAATTTATTCCGAAAAGGGCACTTTATGCCATCAAATTCTACCCTACAAACTGCTTGATCCCTAGAGTTTTTCTTTCTTTTCACCACGAAGCAAGTATCCTATAATAATTCATAAATATCTACAGGAGTTTACGTTGTTTCGCACCATAAATTTTTCAAGTCGTCATCAGCAACCATGGAAAACTTGCCAAACAATGTTGGTTCGAGAAGTTATTAAAAAAGTGAGTAAAAATGCTTTTCTCCTCATTTTTTGGAAAAATCTCGGAGGTACTTTTGCACGATAATAATACGACATACTTTGGAGCCAATCAATTTCGTGCTTACAGCAGGATCTTCGAATAAAGTTCCTCGTTCGTTCTCCTTCCATTCTCAGAGATCTCTACCTTCAACTCCTGAGAGCATATCTTTTTCGTAGAAAACATTCTATTTCAACTTACACGTGGCGAAATTCGAGCGAACAACAATATATTCCAAACAAAAATGAAGAAATGAGATTTTTATTTTTTTTTGGAAAATAGAATGGCCAAGGTGGAGACGGCAAATACAATTTCAAACGAACATAATAAAGAAGAATCAAATGAATAAATCGTTGGTCCATGCATTCCTTGAAGACGAAGATGATGCTATTGGAGTAGGTAACGAGAATGTGAGTGCAATTCCAATAACTACATATCTTGTGTTAGATCCACTCTTTTGTTCGTTCCAGCTTTTTGTTCTTATGCATTCAATAGTCTTCCTAACACAGAATAATACTTCTTCATACCCTTTAATCTTATAGGTGAAAAAAATTTTGACTTCGGAAACCGGATGTAAGATTCTCTTGGAATTTATCCTCCTTGAAAAGTTAAATGAGGAAGAAGAATCCAATTCTCTTACAGAGGAAGAAGTAAAGCGATCCTATTGGGCTATGACAGTTTGCTGTGACAACTTGAAAAAAAATGCTCCACCAAGTTTCAGTGATAATTTAAAGTCTTCTCTCCTAAAAGGGCATTCGTTGTTTGATTCTGATAAAGCTGGCTTAGTCGCAAAACAACTTCTTCATGTAAGTTGAAGACGGTGATATCTTATTTTTAGCAAATCTGTATTTCGCAAATACAATGCTGACTTTTGAATAAATTGATTCTTCGATCTTCACCGAACCAAATAATAGGCATACTCAGAATCAGATAGATTTCGTGCTCATCACCCTCACCTCAACAAACTTCTACTTACTCTCCTTTCAACATATCCATCTTCAGTTCTTTCCGCATCCTGCGCTGGTGGAGCGAATACGACGAATGTAATATTTTCATCCTTGCTCAAATATGATGTATCTTTCTTGATATCTCTTGTTCTTACTGGCTGTTGTTTAAATTATAAAGATGAAGGGAATCAACAACAAACGCAAGAAAATCAATTTGGTACAAAACCGGAAAATACACAACCAATAAGTCGAGGGTTACATCGCAAATTTGTGAGGGGATTGATTGAATGGAAATTATTTGAGCAAATTGTTAATTACATCACGTTGGAGGAAGATCAGCAAACTGCCACATATGCTGTAACACATGTAGACAGAGAATCTGCATGTGATGCTCTCATTACCATTGTTAGGTTTATAGATAACCCATCATCATCTGATACACAAAATGAAAGCCAATCTACGCCTATAATAGAAGATAAAGCATTGCTGGAAGCTCATTTTGGTGAAGATTATCTTCTGCATGCTCTTGGAAAAAACGAGATTCTAGAGAAATTGACGCAATTCGCATCAGGTCAAACAAATTCCATTCAGACAACTGTATCTTCTTCAGCTTTGGTCCGTATCTTAGAATTGGCAACCGGGTCAAAAAATGGTAAAAAACAGGGTGCCCAAGCAGCTCCACAGATTTCATCGGTTTCTGGTCCCATTCAACGGAGTCGTTTGGTCCATTGGGGTGTTGGTCAATCCATGTATGAAACTCTTTTTGATAATATGCCAATATTGGTAAAAAGTTTATCTTCTTTGAATTCAGAAGGCTGTAATGATAGTGGTGATTTAGACTCGAAAAATCTCCCAGTCTTCACATCTCGAAGACTGAATATTATAACCATCATTGCAGAAATGTTAGAGTTTGGATATCGATCTATTGAATCTGCTGATTCCTTTAAATTACTAGAGACCCTCAATGAAATCAACATCGAAGATGATTCACTACAGAGCGAAAGAAAGAAACCGGGTGATACAATCAATTTATGGTTATATCTCAATCATCTTTTGTTCATTTTCCCAGAAAATAACCTATTTCATATACAGTATTATCGTATTTTCTTTTCAGCCTTACGATGGAACCATGAACAAACTTTACGTTTGTTTCTACAAAAAAGTAAGTTCGTGACCAAAGCCATCAGTGCTTTAAGAGACCCAGCTTCCCCTTTTCCACAAGGAATTCTTTTGAAGTGTTTAAACGCACTGCGTCTGCAGTGTAAATGTCTAGGTCCAAAATCATACCTTAGGCATTATTTGGAGAGTCATGATGTTTGGAAAAGTTTTAAGGAGCAAATGCTACAGTAAGTTTTATGTTGAAATCTCTTTTGCTTTTTTGTGAACAATTTATTTAGTGGATTAACTTACTTTGTTCAAATGACATGATAGGGAAACAATGCAACAGCAACTTCCTGGTTTAGGTTTAATAGTTCCTAAGTCAGACTTAAATATGCATACAGCTAATTCAAATGTAACAAACTCTGAACCAGGAATTGATTTAAGGAGTTTATTTGCAAATGGTCTAGGATTTGAAGGAGTTGAAGATTATGTACCCGAAACAAATTTAAGTCTTGAAAGTGATATGGCAAATGTTAGCATTGAGACGAACGAAGCAAAGAATACTGGAAAAAAGAATAAGAATAAAAAGAAAAAGAAAGGAAAGAAGAAGAAGGTAAGAAATATGTTATTAAAGCACTATTTTTTTATGCCTTTTGCCTTGCTGACCTATATTACATTGAATGTTTGGTTTATGAGCAGTAGTAGAGGTAATATAATGCGCAAAAACAGCGAAAAATAGAAACATCTTATGAAAACCTTGTTTACCAAATATCGGATCGTGCAAATCGTAGGGGCGATTAGCCAGTGTAGCTATGGAGGACATTTTTAATATAATAACACAAACCTAAGCTAATGAAAATATCTGTTTTGAAACTATGTCCTGATCTGAAATACTTTGAGTTTGAAGATGCAAGTTGGACATATGTGAACTTAGAAAAAAATATTGATAATTTGTCACTTGTAATCTCAGGTTGCCTGGTTTCTAGAATCGACACCCTCGCATTGTCATAATGTGTTAGAATGTTACATCATGCCGATATATCGTGCAAAATAAGCTTAAGATTACCTTAATGCATAAAAAATATGCTGTAATGAAGACTTAGTGAAAGTTTTAACACCGAGCGAAGAAGTAATTTATGATATTGCAAATAGAATTTTGACCGCTGATTTGCAAAATTGTCGAGGGCTACAGGATCGTCATGAGTGATTAATTCATACTTATAAAATAATGACAAATATAATGAAATGTTTCAAAGCAATCTTCTTTTATTTTGAGCGCCTGTCTCAAAATGATGGAATTATTTCTGCGATAAAATATCAGGAAAAATAATTCATAATGAACTCTTACAAAGGCTATACAATTAGCATTCTTTCACGTGTTCAGATGTGGGAAGAAAAATCGGTGTCTTACTAGAACGCATATTTTTGACCTTTCTTCTATGAAAGATAGTTTGCAAGAATGAATTGGTTATATATTCTACAATGTTGGTTAAAATTCAGCACAATTGTTTTAGGTTACTAATTGTACTCTGTAAGAAAGAAGAGCAATATTCATAAATATGGCCGTAAAGGCATGATGGGGTATGATGTATGAATTTCCTTCCTTTGAAAACGCTGTATAGATTGAACAACTGAGAAAAAATATCTATTTTATGATATACAAAGTAATCCAAACATCTGCAATAACGTCGAATATAATTCACAAAATCAAAATTAGGCCTCCCTTCCAATAGATGGGTACTTGGAAACATAAAGATCAGGTGGTCCTTGAATATTTCCCAAGCATCCAACCCCAACTTGAACAATATACAAGAACAATAAGGTATAAAGAAGTCCGGCAAAGATATTGGGGGTCATATTAACGTAGTAAACTCCAGTGAGATCGTCGTTGTTGTTGTTGTTAGCATCATCAGCATCCTCTAGACGACGACGACCAGAGTGTGAATATTGAGGCTGGCCAGCTGTTTGAGCAATTCTACGCTTAACAGCCAAATTGCGTTCTTCCTTCACTTCCATATTGGAACGCTGTCCAGCAAGAATGACGCTTCCAACGGTATCATTCTCAATGGCACTATATACAGCCGCGTCTAATTGAACACTGTCAGAACGCTTTGCCTTCACAATAAGTTTGTTGGCGTTATCAAGAGCAACAGCACGCCTGTGCTTTCTCCTCTCTCCAGTAGTGGAATCGGAGTCAATGGTGGGAATTGAAACACCCGCTAATTTTTGATTGAATTCGGAAAGAGTAATTTCCAGCACTGCTGTTCCAGTAGATTTAGGTTGTTCAAAGTGTTCTTTGGCCAAACCGGAAACGTAGAACGAACTCTCTATGTTATCCACTTGGTGGTGGAGGAAGGTGGGTTCTTTGGATGACACACTGGAGAGTGCTCCCGAAGACGCAAGTGTGCTTAATGCCTCACTACCATCTGTGTCACGACTAACCAGGAAAAATACATCCAATGACGAGTCATCCTTCGAAAAGGTGGATGAAATGACAGAGGAAACAGGAGTTCGCTCTGATATATGCTGTGCTGGGGAAGCTTCTTGTTGTGTCTTTTTCCAAATGAGAGCTGGTGCGGCGCTAATGGAGGTCGCCAATGTAAGGAAGACGGTGCTTGTCAATACTCTCATGGTGGCTTCGGTACAGAGCTGAATGTGGCTGAGAGATGAGCGAAAATCGTTGTGGTGAAGTGAGGAGGGATTACCTTATTTCTCCTAAGTAGAATGATAAACACATGAAATATCTCAAAATTAGTTACGAAGACAGTCGAAACTACAAATACTTCTCCTAAGTAGATATCTTAATTCCTCCGATACAATTCGAAAATACACGAACTTCCGGTAAATAAATTCGGAATGAAAACCAACAAGATATTGCCCTTCCTTTGGATGACTCACATACAAAATAATGCTATATATGGCAAGGAAGATACAACGATGTTTTTGTTTCTTAGGATGATGAAATCTAAGGAATACACATTATTTAGGTTTACCATTTTGGATATTCTGTAATTATTGGAATAGACACATGACATAGCTCAAAAAATGGAGGCTGGCGTCGACAAGAAAATAAATGGAAAGACTATTTCTATTTATTTATTATATGTGCCTATATAGAGATCGTAGATGATGCCATCCCTTTATCGTGGGTCATGTAGAAGATGTACGGCGGTATAGATATCCACTATCCAAAAACATGGAGGATGCCACTTTGCATCCAATCTTCCTCACTTTTTGGAACATTTATTCCAAAACATGGAACAATTGTATGTTTGCATAGGAATGAAAGTTTGTGTTTCGATAGGGAGGAATGCTTCTTATTTGATAATTCCAACGCATTCCAACCTAGGATGCAAAACATACATGTAAATAATCAAACAATGTAGTAAATTAGGATGGTCACAACTAACTAATGTAAGAATATATATCAATTATCGTCTCTTTCTACTTCTACCTCTACCACCAGCCTTATATCCTCGTTGAATATCTCCTCTTGCTCGACCCTCTTCCCCATCATCCCCCCCTCTCCTACCTTTCCCCTTCCTTCCCCGTTTCGTAGCTTCCATCTGTTCCTTCAATTCCCTCGTCGCCAATCTCTGCGCATCACTCACACGTTCCAACAACACCAACACAGTCTCCTCTTCCAACGGATAGGGAGGTAATTTCTGACCCAACAATCCCTCCAACCGTTGATACACTTCGACATCATATTGCGTCACCAACGCAATCGCTTTCCCACTCCTCCCCGCCCGTGCGGTCCTTCCCACACGATGAATATAATCTTTCCCATGTCCCGGCAAATCAAAATTAATTACCACATCCACCGAGGGTATATCCAAACCACGACTTGCCACATCCGTACATATCAAAATATCTCTTTTCCCACTTTTGAATTTGTGCAAGGCCCCCAATCGTTTGGGTTGGGTCATCTGACCATGCAGACATACCGCTGGGAAACCTAAATTCCGTAACAATAACGCAATTCGTTGGACATTGTGACAGGTACCACCAAAGACCAACATTGTTTGACCTGCAAATTCATTTATCAAATAGGTCAAATAACAATCCTTGTATTTGGCCGGTAAAAACACATAATACTGCAACAAAGTCTCCGGAGTTTGAAATTTCGTCGAGACTTCCACACGGACGGGGGAACTCAAACTCGCTCGTTGGAGTTTTTGCACTTTGGAGGTCATCGTCGCACTGAACAACATAGTCCTCCGTCCTTGACTGGCATCCGGAATCACACTCAATATCTGATTTAATTCCTCTTCAAAATCCATCGACAGCATTCGATCCGCTTCATCCAATATCAAATACCGCAACCGTTGCAACGAAAATCCTTTCGTATTGGTCAAATGATCCATCAACCGTCCTGGAGTGGCAATCACAATGTGAGGATGTTTGGCCAAGGCAATCGCTTGCGATGTGGAATCAACACCTCCGACGATGCAGACCGCCGTGGCTCCCATGGGATGGCCCAATGCCACACAGACTTCGTGTATCTGAAAGGCCAATTCGCGTGTGGGAGCTAAGATCACAGCATAGACATATTTCCCAATCCCCTTGGCGTAGGGATTTTGGTCAGTATCCGCATCCGCATCTTGCAATAAGGATTGCAATATGGGGATGGCAAAGGCACCTGTTTTTCCAGATCCGGTTTCGGCGAGTCCAATGACGTCTTTTCCGGCGAGGGAATGGGGGAGGGTTTCGGCTTGAATCCGTGTGGCGGAGGTCCATTGGAGAGATTCGGTGGCTTGGAGTAAGGGGGGAAGAATTCCGAGAGATTGGAAGGATGTTTGAGTGATGATGGAAGTTCCTTCGTCTTTGGGTTTGGGTTTGGGAGTGTGATTGTTGGAGGAGGTAGACGAAGAAGAAGAGGAAGAAGAGGATTTGGGTTTTTTGGTGGGTGGAGCTTGGGGTGCTGACTCGGAATTGGAATCGGAATTGGAATCGGAATTGGAATCCTCCGAATCAGAACTTTTGTCTTCTTCTTGTGGTGGTGGTGGTTCCACTTTTTTGGATCGTGTTCCTTTGCTCCCCATACTGATGGATGAATGGTGACCTATCGAAGGAAGAATGAAATATTTTCAATTCTGTCACAGAACAATAATAATAATCATAATCATGAAATGATTGGTACCCTCCCGGAGAGAAAAGGTCCTGAGCCACATTCCTAGGTCCTAGTCCATCCCCGCCCCCTTCCTCGGGAAAGGGCCAGATCGGGAGACCGGCAGTCGATGGCGTGGAAGCAATTCCATATACACCTACCTACTCCTAAGAGTCTTCCACATACATATACTTAGATACGTAGGATACGGGGACACACATCCAGGTTTCTGGCACATCCTTGGATGTTGCAGTAGGGTATTCTATATAAGGATATAGTACTTACTTAGGATGAGTATTCCTGTCCCATGTGACGGAAGATTGATTTCCGAAGAAGAACATATATAATAAAACTTATGAAAGAATATAACAAGTTCAAGTGTTCCTTCAAGAACCACATTACAACCATTCTCCCCATTGGAATTTTGGAAATCACAACCATTTATCTAGAATCTTCCGAAACGATATAGAGACATCCTTTCTCTTCTTCTTCTTCTTCTTCCAAGGAAACAAACACACACACCCTACTAGTATGACATTCGGATGGTCCAATCTATCGGAAATACTTCAACCTTTTTGCACATGGATGGAGGTTTCTTCGACATGTCATAATCGTCGTAGTCGTCGGGCGATGATCAATCATACGGAGGATTATGGAACGGATACTCATATGACGTGTCCGATTCTCCCATGGGAAGGATGGTATGCGGAAGGAGTTGGGAGTGGAACTACCGTGTGGAAGAGGATTGGATTCCTTCTTTTCCTCATCGTCCTGATGATGATGATGATGATGGGATGTCTTGTGGTTGGCGCCCGAACATTTCTTCGATTTAGTGGTGGGAGATATTATACACGGAGAGGTCGTGTGGGGGTTGGTATTTCCATCGCAATGACATGGCTCCAGAGGATTTTGCAACGAAGGAGGAAGCGCCAAGAAGAGCCAGAGATGGACACTCTTGCACATGATACAGTGGAGGTCTCCCACACCCCACCCTCCAGTTTCGATCCCCCTCACCCCCCCGATAATTCTCACGACTCTAATATAGGGTGTAGTAGTAGTAGTAGTCGTCCTTCCAGCAATACAACCTCCCTCTCGCAAGGCACCCAAAGTCGACCTCAATCTCCCAATCCTCATACTCGCACCAGCACTCATCTTCTCCCCCCCAACCATCTTCGTTCGACAAAACGACGAACTTTAGCAGTTGGAACGATTCCCTACAATCATACTATCTCCCATCCACATCAACTTCATCATCTTCCTATATCCTTCCATTCCACTTCCTCCTCTTCCTATTCCAACCCTTCGATTCGAACTTCTACCACATCTACCCTCAATCAACACAATCGCCATGACCATCCTGATCATGATAATGATAATGATAATGATGATGATGGCGATGATAATAACGACGAAGAGGAGAACGACAATGCCATGACACAATTTCATAAATCCTATCCTCATATACGATTATCCTCCTATGCCAAATTATGTCTCCCTCCCACATGTCAACATATACCCCTCCCTACCCAAAATCATGGTTCCTCCACTCATCCTCCTCAATCCTCGCATGTCACATCGTATGTATTTTTTCCTCATCATCTTACCAAATTTTATCTTCAATGTCAACAATTGATATTGTGGATCTTTGCCTATGAATACTGGTCCAAATTCTTCTTTTTGTTTCTACCTTCCGGAGGGAGTATTATTTATAAAATGTTATTTCGTAAGGGTGGATATCAAGTGACCGAACTGAAGGACGACGACGAAACAGAAGAAGAAAAAGTAGAAATAGAAAAAAATGACAAGGAGGAGAAGGAGGAAGGTAGAAGGGGACACCCGCATTCTTATTTTGGAAATAGGAATCCAATCATGGGAGACGAAAAAAAGATGGAGTGGAACAATGGTATAGAGGAACCAGAGGAAGAGAGAGTCGAAGATTCGTCGTTGTTGGGAAGAACTAGTGCTCATTTGCAGTCCCATTCATCGTCACCCTCCTCTCCCTCCCTCCATGAAAAAGATGTTCTTGCACCCTATCGATCCACCCATTCTTCTCCCAAAGGAAGGTGGTTGTTTTCGCAGAATCGTCATACTCCTACCACCAACACCACCACAAAATCATCCTCCTTGTATCCACATATTTCCAGTATCTTCCCCTCCAAACGCAAGTTAATCTCTTCGACAAGTCCTCTCAATGCTTCTGCTTCTACTACTACTACAACCACCAATCCTACCATTCCTATTCCCACACCCATGGACCCATCCACACCCTCTGACAATCTATCCCAATCCCCCGACCCACCTATGAATTTTTTTGATGCCCAAACTTCCTCCGATGGTATCCATGATTTATCTCAAAAGTTCCCCGTGGTACCTGACAAACATGGGTATATCTTTGGAAACATCGGGGACCGACGATGGAATGGTACACCTCTCTTAGTCTTTGTCAATTCCCGTGCAGGCCCTCAACAGGGTCATGTCTTACTCCATCAATGCAAATGCCTCTTAAATCCCATACAAGTATGGGATTTAGGAAAGGATGGAGATCCCGAAGTGATTTTGGAAAGTTTTTCCGTATTGAAAACCTTGAGGATATTAGTTTGTGGAGGTGATGGAACTGTATCGTGGATCTTATCGGCGATTGGGAGAGTGTATCAGAATTTCAAATTTGAACGATGGCCACCGGTGGCGATATTGCCCCTTGGGACGGGAAATGATTTGGCGCGAGTTCATGGATGGGGTGGTGGATATTCCAATGAATCCTTGTTGGGGATATTGAATCAGGTGCAGGATGCCTATGTGACGTTATTGGATCGATGGGATTTGACGGTGACGGATCAGAAAGGAAAAATTCGGGAACAGAAATGTTTTACGAATTATGTGGGAGTGGGCGTGGATGCACAAGTGTCCTTTCAAATGCATATGGTAAGTTTGAGATGAGATTATTTTGGGAGGGATGATTTATTTGGGATAGGAAAGGTTTCTTATTTGTTCTCTCTGCTCTATGGATACGATGAAAGCTGAGGGAATCCGATCCGACGTTATTTTTCTCACGAGCAATTAACAAAGCGTGGTATGGTCTTTTTGGAGTTGAGGATGTTTTCAAAGCAACATGTGCAGGACTCAAGGATAGAATTTCTCTCATAGCGGATGGAGTTGAGATTCCTCTACCTCATGATACACAGGGAATCGTTTTTTTGAATATTAACTCGTATTCCGGTGGAGCTTCTCTTTGGAATCATGAAGAAAAAAAAAGATTGCAAAGACGGTATAGTTATGGAGATTATGAACAGTTTGAGGAAGAAAATAGAAGTATGCGTTATGGTCCAGATTCATATCATTCGGATTTCTTTCATTTACAACTCCCATCGGGTGTCCATAAACTGACTATGGAAGAAAAATATAGGAAAGTGACTGCTTGCGATCTTCCATCTTCCTGTCAGGATGGGCTTATTGACGTTGTTTCAGTGCGTTCAGCATTTCATTTGGGACAGATTCGAGTTGGTTTGAGCAATGCACAAAAGATATGTCAGTGTCGCGAGGCTATCATTACGAACAAAAAAGCAGTTGCAGTGCAGGTAGATGGCGAACCATGGAAGCAAGACTTTCCAAGTACCTTGAAAATTACCAGGAAGAAAGATCCTGCCTTTATGCTCCATAGAGCAGCAGATGATGGTGGAGGAGCGGAGACGGAAATGGCGAAATTACTGGATTGGGCCGAGGAACGACAAATTATAGATCAAAATGTTCATGCAACGTAAGTTTCATTTCACTTGACATCCATTATTGCGATAACCTATTTTGCTAAAAAGTCTATAACTTGTTGTACATTCCATAGACTAATGAAAGAATTTAGCCGCCGCATTGAGAGCAAAATTAGACAGAAAAAATTCAACGCCCAAGAGAACTTGATGAAATCTTTGAAAAAGGTAATTTCTAAAAACAATTTCTGATTCTTTTCGAAAGAAAGCTATATGAACATTTTCATTTGACAAAGGAAAACAATATGATACGAATTGTATCGAACATAGTAATCATTATTATGACATACAAATGATATGACCTTTTCACTATTGCATTTGATTATACATAC
>Ga0209092_10000091_pt1 | contig 76966 bp, 73 predicted proteins | sample FraStrMetagenome_FD_187446 | JGI IMG/M metagenome (GOLD analysis project Ga0209092, IMG submission 187446) | Marine eukaryotic phytoplankton communities from Arctic Ocean - Fram Strait ARC3M Metagenome (SPAdes) (version 2) | ecosystem: Environmental > Aquatic > Marine > Oceanic | place: Fram... | reverse complement strand
CACGAACCGCCTGTTTTTTTACCAGAGGGGCATTTTCTGGCATAACCACAGTGCAGTTGGCTCCCCGCAGTGCTGCGGCCCAAGCAAGTGCGGCGCCATGGTTGCCTGAGGAGTGGGTTATCACGCCTTTAGCCAAACTTTTGGCATCCATTGAGAAAACCGCATTGCAGCCACCGCGGGCTTTGAAAGCGCCGAGTTTTTGCAAATTTTCGGCTTTGAAGTAGAGTTCGCAGCCAAGCAATTTATTTATTTCCTGGCTCTGCATAATGGGCGTACGGTGAATATGCGGTTTGATACGCTCATGGGCTTCTTCGATGTGACTGAACTTGATACTCATAAGTATGCCTTTGCTGACTGTTCTACACTAAGTGCATTTAGTACCTTGTCGACTTCATAAGGATTCAGCTTAGCCTACTTTCGATATTAACCAATGGTTTCTGAAAGCTATTTTTTATTTGTTGTAGTGCCAGGGCCAGACTCGAATTCTCCAAGCCCAACCCCTAAACCCCACATCACTTTTCAATCATTCTCACCGGCTTCAAACCACCGATAAACAACCCCCGCCAAAATAGCCCCTACTATAGGCGCAACCCAAAACAGCCAAAGTTGGTCCACAGCCCAGCCGCCCTGGAAAAGGGCAACACCGGTACTTCTCGCTGGGTTAACTGAGGTGTTAGTTATGGGGATACTGATAAGGTGAATAAGCGTGAGCGCCAAACCGATAGCGATAGGGGCAAAACCTTGGGGAGCACGTTTATCTGTTGCACCCAAAATAATGATTAGAAACATAAATGTCATCACTATTTCAGTCACCAGAGCAGCAATCAAGCTATAGCCTCCGGGTGAATGTTCAGCATAACCATTGGATGCGAATCCAGCCGAAACATCAAAGCCGGCCTGTCCTGTTGCGATGATATATAACACCGCTGCCCCGGCTATACCGCCTGCAATCTGTGCCCCTATATAGGGGCCGACTTCAGACAGTGAAAATCGACCACCGGACCAAAGACCAATTGAAACTGCGGGGTTGAGATGACAGCCAGAGATATGTCCAATCGCGAAGGCCATGGTTAACACTGTAAGTCCAAAGGCCAAAGAAACCCCTAGCAAACCAATGCCTACATCAGGAAAAGCCGCAGCAAGAACTGCGCTGCCACAGCCACCCAGTACCAACCAAAATGTGCCAATAAACTCAGCGCCTAGTTTTTTTGATAATGTCATGATTAGCTCCTAGTAAAAGTCGTTATTTCTGTTTGCTTTTAGAGCCTGACAGCCAGTTAACAAGGCCTTCGTTCTTATGGCGATCAGTCCGATAATCTACTGTTATCCATAAACATAGTCTTAATAGAAAGCTGATGAGAATTATTTTTAGAGTGGGAAATCAACCGGGAATTAATGACGATAGCAGTGACTCCACCCCCATTGACTCATGAGCCAGTAAGCTACTTGATAACCGGGCGGGAGTGGATGGTGCAACATTGAAAAGCATAGATACTATTAGCCCAGGATAAACCCAGATAGGCCCAGACCCGGATAGGGCGCAAGTGCGCGTTAGGGTTTAAATTTATCCCCTCCACTCCATTCGTGAACCAGAGGCCGTTGCCCCGGCCTGTTGTTGCCAGTACTGCTTGATCTCTTCTGAGCCTGAGTCGGGCATAACCACTTTGAGTACCGCATAGAGGTCACCCTGACCGTCCTTGTGAACCAGCCCTTTGCCTTTAATTCGCAGGCGCTGGCCAGTTTGGCTGTTGCTTGGAATCCTAAGTTTTACTTTCCCTGACAGAGTCGGTAACTCAAGACTGGTCCCCAGGGCGACTTCCCAGGGCGCAAGGGGAACAATGACAATCAGGTCCTGGGCTTCGACCTCGAACAGCGAGTGTGGCACCAGATGAATACGCAGGTAGAGGTCTCCCGGGGGAGCATCGCCAAGGCCTTGAGCGCCCTGCCCTTTAAGGCGAATGCGCTCGCCATCGACTACCCCTGCGGGAATTTTTACATTGAGGATTTTGCTGACCTGACTAGCCCGCCCCCAACCATCGCGGTGAGAAAAGCTATAGGAGATCCGTTTCGTAGTGGTGGTCAATCTGTCTTCAAGAGATATCTGTAGTTCGGTTTCAATGTCTTGGCCTTTTCTAACAGAATTTGAAGTCGAAAAATCCTGCTGCGAAGAGCCATGAGTGCCAACGCCCTGTGCTGGCTGATCGGCTCCACCAAAAAGTGACGAGAAGAATGCTGAGAAACGACCCTGACCAAAGGGTGATTGGGAATTCTGCTGTGCTGTTCCCCCCTGTGCCTGCCGCTGTCCGTACCCCTGCGCAGCAGACTCCCGCAACTGGTCGTATTGAGCACGCTTGTTCGGATCTTTTAAAACCTCGTAGGCTTCGGCGATCTGTTTGAATTTTTCTTCGGCCTCATGGTGTCCACTGACATCTGGGTGGTATTTTCTAGCTAGCTTGCGGTAGGCAGTTTTGATGGTTTCACTGTCGGCGCCAGGGGCAACCAAAAGTATTTTGTAGTAGTCCTGGAAATCCATATTCCGTCCTTCGTCCTTGAAGCCACTACTAACGATGCAAATCTATGCGGGCTTATTACTATTAGCGTAGTCCAGAATCCGAGGGAAAGATGACTGCAACGGGGAAGCTAATTGGGCAAAGTGAATCTATTCTATTTTTTGTGAACTGCCATATGCTTTTAGTCTTACCAAGCAGGGTTAGGCAATGATTGAGGTCTGCGCTGTCTGTCAATATTGAGAGGGAATAAGTCGCTGTGATAGAACAATTACAAAACCGGTTGCCACTACAGATCCTGATGCTGGGATTACTTCGGCGATCGGTATTTTAAGGGTTAGCGCGATTGTGCAAGGGGCTATCTAGGGCTTTGGCCACAGCCGCTAAACACAGCGACGCTTACGACCAAGTTATTGAGACAGACTTCTTAAGAAGTCAACTTAGCCTAGTTTCGATATTAACCAATGGCTTCTGAAATCTATTTTTTATTTATTGTGGTGCTTAGTTATTGGTCTAAAAACCGCTCAAGCCGCTTACGCAGTCGCTGGTTTTCATCGCGTAGCTGATCAAGCTCTTCTATCAAACTGATGGCCAGGGCAATGCCCGACCAGTCAATTTCCAGATCTCGGTGCAGGCGACAAGCTCGTTTTGTCACGCTGATCATTTGAGTATTGAACAACCAGGTTTCGGGGCCAGCCCCTTCGGGTTCGACTATGCCCTGATTGACGATTTCAATAATGGTCTGGGAAGGGTTCTGAGTGGCATAACATATCTCTTCGAGGCTGAAGTATTGCGCGCTGAGGTCCATATTTATTGTCTCCATTCCATTCGCGGATCAAAAGCGGCAGCATCTGCCAGTTGCTGCCAGTGCTGCTTGCTCTCCTCTGACACTGAGCCGGGCATCACCACTTTTAACACTGCGTAGAGGTCGCCATGACCCTGTTTGCGCACCAGGCCTTTGCCTTTGATTCTCAAACGCTGGCCACTTTGGCTATTGGCGGGGATGGTGATTTTGATCTTGCCTGATAGGGTTGGGGCTTCAAGGCTGGTGCCAAGCGCGGCTTCCCAAGGTGCAAGGGGTACGGTAAGAATCAGGTTGTGGGCCTCGACATCGAACAGTGGGTGCGGTACCAGACGAATACGCAGATAGAGGTCTCCCGAGGGGGCATCACCTAGACCCTGACCGCCTTGGCCTTTGAGACGAATGCGCTCGCCCTCGGCTACGCCAGCGGGGATTTTTACATTGAGAGTTTTATTGACCTGGCTAACCTGCCCCTGAGCATCACGATGAGGCAAGCTATAGGAGATGGGTTTCGAGCTGGTGGCCAAGGTGTCTTCAAGAAAGATCGGCATATCAGTTTCGATGTCTTGACCTTTTCTGGCCGCTCTTTGACTAGAGAAACCCTGCTGCGAAAACCCATGAGCCCCAGCTCCCTCCTCTGGCTGATAAGCGCCACCAAAAATCGACGAGAAAAAGTCTGAGAAGTCGCCATGATCAGAGGATGATTGGGAATAGTGCTGTCCTGAAGTGCCCTGCGTCTGTTCCTGTCGATATCCCTGCCCGCCATGCTCGCGCAACTCATCGTATTGAGCGCGCTTTTTCGGGTCTTTCAACACCTCATAGGCTTCGGCGATCTGTTTGAATTTTTCTTCGGCCTCATGGTGCTCGCTAACATCTGGGTGGTATTTTCTAGCCAATTTGCGATAGGCAGTTTTAATGGTTTTGCTATCGGCGTCAGGAGCGACCGAGAGTATTTTGTAGTAGTCCTGAAAATCCATAGTCAGTCCTTGAGGTTCAAGCAAGCGCTCTTTATTACCGGCTCTTAATTACGTAATATCCATTACATGCTATCAATATCGCGATAAGCGAGTCTGTTAATATTAGCGTAGTCGAAAACTGAGGATTCAGAAGACTGGAACTAGGGATCTAAGTGAGTAACGTTAATCTATTATATTTCCCCTATCCTGCCATATACTTATGGCAACTTAGGTACAGGGTTGCGCAATGATTAATATATGCCTATACGATGGTACAACCTATACATGCGGTGGTACGGAGCTTATACAGCTGCCATTGGCGGATAACTGCATGCTGTGGATTGATATTGAGCAGGAGTCGGCGGCTTCTGAACAACTTATCTTCGATCAGTTTAAATGCCACCCACTGACTATTTTGGATGCACGCCGTGCACGTCACCCGCCCAAGATCGAGCACTTTACTGATCAGTCATTTGTGTTATTACGTGAGCTTGTTGCTGACCATGAGGGTCTCGCATTCGATACACTTCAGGTGGCCGGTTTTATTGGCAATAACTTTTTAATTACTCGCCACGAAAACCCCTCACCCGCGATTAGTAGCTGGCTCGACAGCGCTAAACTATCAGGGCTGATGGCCCGAGGGCCAATGGTTTTATTTGCCTCAATTACCAACTCTATGGGCTTGGCCTATCTCGACCTGTTGTTAGATTTTGAGCCGGCGCTCTCCGAGTATGAAGACACTCTGCTGTCAACTCAGGGAGATAGCGTATTGCGCGACCTGATCAGCTGTAAAACCTGGCTGCGCAAACTAAAACGTCTGCACAGCTACCATGACCGAGTCTATTTAGAATTGCTGACGCACCTTAAGCAGGAGTATGGCGACGACATTGATGCCATTCACTCAGTGACAGATGTCTATGAGAAGTTTGAGCGACTAAACTCGCTGTCGGCGCTCTATTATGATTTGGCTGGCGACTTAATTGACGGGCATATCTCTCTCACATCGCACAACCTTAATGAGACTATGCGCATCTTAACTGTGGTCACGGCGATTTTTGTACCTCTGGGATTTTTGGCTGGCCTCTACGGGATGAATTTTGACAATATACCCGAGCTACACCACCCCAATGGCTACTTTTTTCTGGTCGGTTTTATGGCCATCATCGCGACCTCACTGGTGGCAATTTTTAAAAGGAATAAATGGCTGTGATAGAACAATTACAAACCTGGTTGTCGATGCCGCTTCTGGTCTTGGGCGACTATACATTGCGCATTGCTGGCGTCGCCTCAGCAATAGGTATTTTAGTTGTTAGTGCAATTGTGCAACGCGGATTATCCAAAGCCTCTGCGGCGGCCGCTAAGCGCAGCGGTGCTCACGACCAGAACGTTTATATTATCCAGCGGGTGCTGAAATACATTGTCTATGGTGTCGGTTTGATTCTCGCCCTATCCGCTCTGGGTGTCAGCTTTAACAACCTAATGTTGGTAGCCGGTGCACTGGGTGTAGGCATAGGCTTTGGCTTGCAGTCGATTGTTAACAACTTTGTCTGCGGCATTATTATTCTGTTTGAGAAGTCTCTGCGCATTGGCGATTTTGTCGAACTGGCGGATGGTCTGCTGGGGGAAGTCCGGGAAATTAATATTCGCAGTACCTTACTACGCACATTAGATAATGCCGATATCATCGTGCCCAATGCGGATTTTATTAGCAGTCAGGTGAATAACTGGACGTTGAACGATGACATCCGCCGCTTTTCGATCAGCTTTAGTGTGGCCTATGGCAGTGATCTGGAACAGGTTCGTGAAGCAGGCTTGAAGGCAGCGGAGGAAGTGCCTATCACGTTAAAGCGCGAAAATATTATGCCCGATGTGCTGGTCACCGAACTGGGCGCGTCCGGGATTGAATGTATTCTGACTATCTGGGCTCAGGGCGAGTGGGTGAAGCGTCCTGGATGGGTGAAGTCACAGTACTTAACCGCGATTTACAATAATTTAAGAACCGCTGAAATTGAAATTCCGTTCCCGCAAATGGATGTGCATATGCGCAGTTGATTGTTAGCTTTGCAATTAACTAGACAGTAAAACGCCAGCGCATAAGCAAAAAATCTCTGACACCCTAGGAGGTGGCAGAGATTTTTAGTTTGGTGCTATCGAAAGCCTAGATACCAGCTCTAAATAGCCGCTCTAGTTAGCTGCTAGCAGAGCGTTACAGAATATCGCGACCCTTATTAGCGGCAATACGCAAACGCAGTGCATTAAGCTTAATAAAGCCTTCAGCGTCGGCTTGGTTATAGGCACCGCCATCATCGTCAAAGGTGGCTATATTGGCATCGAACAGACTGTCATCTGACTTGCGGCCAACAACACTCACACTGCCTTTGTAGAGCTTAATGCGCACATCACCGTTAACAACATCCTGACTTTGATCTATAGCGGTTTGCAACATCAGACGCTCAGGTGCCCACCAGTAACCGTTATAAATTAACTTGGCGTAGCGCGGCATCAACTCATCTTTCATATGCGCCACTTCGCGATCAAGGGTGATGGATTCGATAGCGCGGTGCGCCTTCATCATCACAGTGCCTGCTGGTGTCTCGTAACAGCCGCGTGACTTCATACCCACATAGCGGTTCTCAACTATATCTAGACGGCCAACACCGTGAGCGCCGGCAACCTTATTTAAGTATTCAATAACCGTGGCCGGAGACATGGCTTCGCCATCAATAGCAACTATATCGCCCTTCTCATAGCTGATATTCATATAACAAGCTTCATCGGGGGCCTGCTCTGGAGCAACCGTCCAACGCCACATATCGTCTTCAGCTTCGGACCAAGGGTCTTCCAAGTTGCCACCCTCGTAGGAGATGTGCAGCAAGTTCGCGTCCATGGAGAAGGGGGATTTTTTGCCACGCTTCATCTCAACCGGAATGCTGTGCTTTTCACAGTATTCCATTAGCTTGTCGCGGGAATTCAGATCCCACTCTCGCCACGGGGCAATCACTTTAATGCCTGGCTTTAGCGCATAGGCACCCAGTTCAAAACGCACCTGATCATTGCCCTTGCCAGTAGCGCCATGGGATATGGTGTCGGCGCCAGTTTCATTGGCAATTTCGATCAGTCTCTTGGCAATCAACGGACGGGCAATAGAGGTGCCGAGCAGATACTCGCCCTCATAAATTGTGTTGGCACGGAACATGGGGAAGACAAAATCGCGAGCATATTCTTCGCGTAGATCATCAATATAAATTTCTTTTACGCCCAAAGCTTCAGCCTTGGCGCGAGCGGGTTCGACTTCTTCACCCTGGCCGATATCGGCAGTGAAGGTAACGACTTCGCAGTTATATTCTTCCTGCAACCATTTGACGATAACCGAGGTATCTAATCCACCGGAGTAGGCTAAAACAACTTTATTAACTGATGACACGTGACGTAATCCTTTGCTTGAGGTGACGAGGCGGCGATTTTACCCTAAGACTAGACCTTTTAGTATTGCTTAAGCGCAGTAATCTCGGCCTGATCGAAGAGCCGTCCACCCGCGGCGGCAAAAGCGTCGAGCTCGGCCTGGCTGGGGAAGCTGTAGTAGGTTGAGACTTGCTCTTGGGGGTAGGCAACAAGACCCTTGCCTGCGCAGAGGTTACTTACGGCGCTGATGATCTGCTGGCAGCCCCCAGCATAGAGATTGATCACATTGAGCAGGTAAGATTGCTGTGGATTTAAAGGAATTGCCGAGATAGAAATAATATCGCCATTATCAATGCCGCAGTCTCGAATATAGTGCAGGGTCGAGGCGATCTCGGTGTCATTATTTTGCATTGCTCTAAAGGTCGCCATCACGCCACGGTAATTCGGCAACAGTCCTGAGTGCAGATTGATAATACCCTGATTGGGAAGAGCAATAACCGCTTCGCGGATAATCAAGCCAAAGCGCACTGATATAATAAGCTCCGGTTCAGTGGCAGCAATTCTGGCAATACCCTCAGGGGTATTAACCTTATTATCCAGATCGACAAATCCCTGCAGCGAACAGCCGGCCCTTTCAGCTAGCTGCTCAAAACTTGGGCGACCATCCATCAGTAGCTGCCGTTCAAAGGCAGCAAGTTCCATTAGTGGCTCTGGCAAAACCTTATCGGCACCGACTTTTTCAGATATAAAAATGGATAGACTGTGCTCAGACAATCCTTTAACGAGATGGCCCAGAGCAACATGGCTTGGCAAATCGCGGTTACAGAGTAGTGTTATCTTCATTAGTTACTCAATTTTTACGCATACCTTTCCACAAAACCTGTCATGACACCACCGTTTCCGGTAGCATTCACCGACAACAGCGGATACGGCATTAATGGACTCAATTACTCTTATACAACCTGATGATTGGCATCTTCACCTGCGTGATAACAGCGTACTGACTTCAACCGTACCTGCAGCCGCAAGAGGCTTTGGTCGCGGTATTATTATGCCTAACCTAGTGCCTCCGGCAACTACTGTGGCGCAAGTCGGTGCATACCGCGAACGCATTCTGGCACAGCGTCCCGCGGGCTCGACCTGGGAGCCATTAATGGTTCTCTATCTCACCGACAACACCACTGCCGATGAAATCCGCGCTGCTAAGGAATGTGGGTTTATCCATGGCTGCAAGTATTATCCAGCGGGAGCGACAACCAATTCCGATTCAGGTGTTACCAACCTCAACAATATCCAGAAGGTCCTTGCCACCATGCAGGAAGTGGGTATGGTGCTGCAGCTGCACGGCGAAGTCACCGCCAACGAGATTGATATTTTTGATCGCGAAGCAGTGTTTATCGAGCGTCACCTGCGCGGTCTGGTTCAGCACTACCCAAAATTAAAAATTGTCTTTGAACATATTACAACCCGTGAAGCAGCAGATTTTGTCGCTGCAGCCGGTGACAATGTTGCCGCCACCATTACCCCTCAGCATCTGCTCTACAACCGCAATCATATGCTGGTTGGCGGTATTAGGCCGCACCTGTTCTGCCTGCCGATTTTAAAACGTGACCTGCATCAGCATGCGCTGATCAAGGCTGCGACTAGTGGCAGCCCGAAGTTCTTTTTAGGCACTGATTCTGCGCCCCATGCCAAGAACAAAAAAGAGAGTGCCTGTGGTTGTGCTGGCTGCTTTAGCCACCATGCAGCAATCGAACTCTATGCTCAGGCCTTTGAAGAAGCCGGCGCACTGGATAAGCTCGAGGGCTTTGCCAGCAAGTACGGTGCAGACTTTTATGGACTGCCGAGAAACACTTCGAGCATTACCCTATCACGCCAACCCTGGCAGCTGCCCGCAACGATTCCGTTTGATGATTCGCAACTGGTTCCTCTCGGCGCTGGTACTACTCTGAATTGGAAAATGGACCACTAATGGATATGTCGCCGATCACCAATGAGTCTGGTAGTGAAGAGTACACGAATAATATCGCCGAGCGATTTCGTGGTTTTTTGCCCGTTGTAGTGGATGTTGAAACCGGTGGTTTTAACTCTCGTACCGATGCCATGCTGGAAATTGCCGCAGTCATTCTGGAAATGGATGCTCAGGGCAATATCCAAATCAAAGAGACACACAGCAAAAATATCGACCCCTTTCCTGGCGCGGTAGTTGAAAAAGCGGCGCTGGAATTTACCGGAATTGATATCTATGATCCAGAGCGTATGCCCGAGGAAGAAGGCGAAGCACTGCGGGATATCTTTCGACCTATACGTCATGAGATCAGCGCTACCGGCTGCACACGTTCAGTGATGGTGGCGCATAACGCCCATTTTGATCTTGGTTTTGTCAATGCGGCGGTGAATCGAAATCAGATTAAGCGCAATCCCTTTCACCCCTTTTCTTGCTTTGATACCTCCACCCTCGCCGGTCTAGCCTATGGCCAAACTGTCTTGGCCAAAGCCTGTCAGGCGGCGAAGATGGATTTTGATAATCGAAGTGCTCACAGCGCGCTCTATGACGCAGTGAAAACCGCAGAACTATTCTGCGGCATTGTCAATCGCTGGAAAGATCTTGGCGGTTGGCCAACTGAGACTGAATAGCGCCTACTGGCTCTGAGCGTTCTTTCTATCCACCCAGAAATCGGCCTTTTCAATCCCTAAATTCTGGGGATCAAACTGCGGATCTACACCAGCATCCAACTGCTGCTCGTAATCTTTGAGCGCCACCAGAGCGGGACGCTGCAAGATAAGGATCGCGACTATATTCAACCAGGCCATAAGACCTACGCCCACATCACCCAGTGCCCAAGCCAGATCGGCGCTCTTCAGACCACCGTACATAACCGATGTCAGCACCAACACTTTAAGCAGATTTGCCAACCAAGGACGATGCACTTTACGGTTAATAAACATCACATTGGTTTCAGCAATGTAGTAGTAGGCAACAATTGTGGTGAAGGCAAAAAACAACAGCGCAATTGCCAGCACACTGCTGCCAAAACCAGGCAACACTGTATCAAATGCAGCTTGGACATAGGCTGGGCCAACGTCGACACCGGGCAGACCCTGATAGAGGAACGTGCCATCAGCCCCTTCCACATTGTAGAGGCCAGTTAACAGAATCATAAAGGCGGTGGCTGAACAAATTAGCAGCGTGTCCACATAAACCGAAAAGGCCTGTACCAAACCCTGTTTGGCGGGATGGGAAACTTCGGCCGCAGCCGCTGGATGAGGGCCACTGCCCTGTCCCGCTTCATTGGAGTAAACGCCGCGCTTAACACCCCAGGCCACTGCCATACCAATAATGGCACCGTAACCCGCATCTAGGCCAAAGGCGCTATTGATAATTAATTTAGTGACTGTGGGTACCATGTCGATATTGAGAAACACCACGGTGAAGGCAATAAGGATATACCCAGCCGCCATCAGCGGTACCACCACCTGAGCAAAATGGGCGATGCGCTTAACGCCACCGATAACAATCAGCGCCAGGCCAATAGCCAGCACCGAAGCAGTCCCCAACGCCGGGATTTCCCAGGCATTGTTCATGGCAGCAACAATGCTGTTGGCCTGAATACCCGGCAGACAGAAACCCATGGCAATAATAGTCGCCACGGCAAAAGTCCAGGCATACCATTTTTGACCCATGGCTTTTTCAATATAGTAGGCTGGACCGCCGCGGTAGCTGCCATTGTCATCTAACTCTTTATAAATCTGAGCCAGAGTGGCTTCAATATAGGCGGTGGATGCGCCGAGAAAGGCAACGGTCCACATCCAAAAAACGGCACCTGGGCCTCCGATGGCGATGGCGGTTGCGACACCAGCAATATTACCTGTACCCACCCGTCCGGAGAGCGACATAGTCAGTGCCTGAAAAGAGGATACTCCTGCCTCGGAGCTCTTCCCTTCGCGCATAATTTTTAACATATGACCAAAGTGGCGAACTTGTAGAAAGCGCGTGCGCAGTGAAAAGTAGAGCCCGGTACCAAGGCACAGATAGATCAGTGCTGAACTCCAGATAATGCCGTTAAGATAGTTAACAAATGCTTCCAAGATCACTCCCTATTATTTTTTGCCATTTAATCACGGCGTTTATTTTTCTATTTCGTGTTCAGTCACTGCCTTTCTAATCGATTTCTAATCGATTGCTAGACGATCAGCCTCTGTAAAAATCATGTCAAAATTGGCAATAAAATCATCTGCAGGTTCTGCACTGGCAAACTGCAGCGCAGGAACCTCAAGACCAGAGAAATAATCCGGGTAGGGAGAAAATTCGCCCCAGCCTTTTAACTGGGCGCTGATACTAACAACAATGATCAACATTACAAAGCCGAGGGACGAAATCCAACGCTGGCGGGGCATCATATTTGTCGCCAGAGCAAAGTTAGCTGAGAGTAAAAACGCCAAAATTAACAGCGCATTTAAGGGTGACAGAATCAGTATAACCATCTCAGTACCGGCGTTATATCCCAGCATTCCGATTAGTAAATCTGCCAGGGAATAGACCAGACCAGCGAGCAAAATTAAACAGTAATGACTTAAGAACTGACTCTCGCCGCGCAGGAAACGACCCATAGTTCCCCAGAATAGGGCCAGGAACAACAGTAATGCCTGAGTGCTAAGAATCGTCGAGAAGACATTTTTCCACTGCCACTCAATAAAACTGCTGGAATAGAGAGCGGCAATTTCCACCCCCAGACTAATCAGAAACAGCGGCAGCCAGATAGATAATCGATTTAACTTACCGGCATCCTGTTCTAGATGATGCAGCACTTTTGCGGCATCCACTGGATGATTGTCCGACAGAATGCGCAGTCTGGTGCGGCCAACTTTTATCTCAGCCCCCTCACCGATCAAAATGGGTGAGTCGGAGCCTAATATCTGAGCGCTAGGCGAGCTCGGATTTTTAACAATCTCAACACCATTAAGGCTCTGTAAATCAGTCAGCTGCCAACCTCCGCTAGCAGCATCTAGACGCAGATGATTTGGTGAAATATGTGCGTCATCGAGAACCACATCATTTTCATAGCCACGGCCAATAGTAACCGAGCTGGTTTCAACCCTAAAATAGCGTTGACGCTTACCGCCCCAGCCGAGCAGTTCAATAATTACCGCCATTGCGCCACCTCCATAAACTTGCGCGCATAGGCTTTAGCGTTATCGCGACTCACGCCAGCTAGGGTAAAGTGACTGATAAAAGCAGCGCGGGAATCATCCACAGTGCCCTGTAAAAACAACACATCGTAGAGCTGTGGATAGTCTTTGTAAGCCCGGGCACAAAACACGGCCTTAGTCTTGCGCTGAGGCTTTGCCTCGGCATTGTTCACCGCGACAAACTGGGTATCGCACTGGTAGTCACCCACATCTTTTTCACGAGCCTTGTTGCCCGGAGCAAAGTCATCGAATAGCCGACTGTAGTAGGTGTAAAACTGCGGGGCATTAAGCTTGTCTGTCTCCAGCCAAAAGAACTGATGTTCAATCACACCACTATTAAATTTCTCATTGAGATAAATATTATCCTCACTGCGACAGGTGCGATCGGCATTGAGTAACTGCGCCTTGTCGGAACTGCTATTGGACCCGCCCCAACATCTGAAAAAGGGCGACAACTCATTGACCACAGAGGCCTCACCCAGAGCAATGGTCGGCCAGTCGAGACTCAGCAGCTGAGCAAATTTTTTCTCCTGATCGGCAAGCAACTGTTGGCCAATTCGCAGCGCCATATTATCCACGCTCTGGCCACGCAGCTGCTGCTCGGCAACCAGCTGCTGCAAAGCGGCAACCGGCACTAAAAAACTAACCTGATTGCCTGCAGTGGAGACATTGATGCCCACAACTTCGCCAGCTTGGTTGAGAGTGGGTCCGCCACTCATTCCCGAATTAAGTGAACCGGTAAAGTGCACTCGCGGATGATAGCTCGTTTGATTGATGCCATTATAGGTTCCAGGCACCACGGTTAAACCCAAATCCAGTGGGTTACCCAGGGCATAGACTGGCACACCTATAGCTGGCTCAGCTGCCGCAAAGGGCAGTACCGCGGCAATTTCGCTACTCGTCTGACTGCTAGTCTGGCTAGTGATCTTAACTAGGGCCAGATCATTGACCACATCCACATCAACCAGATTTAGGCTCCCAGCCGCACCACTGGCGCTGAGATATTCAATGCGATATTGCTCAGGCTTGCTGGCAGCCATTTGCACCACATGGTAATTGGTCGCAATCAGGCCGTTGTCGTTGACCACAAAGCCCGACCCAATAGCGCTTTTGCTACCGGAGGTAATATCAATAATTCTAATTTGCAGGATGCCGGCTTTGTTATCGGCGAACAACGTGCGGGCGCTATTGCCTTGGCCGAAACCTGGGGTCGGTCTGCAGAGTAAAAACACTATGAGTAAAGAAGTGATGAGCAGAGCTGTCAATCGACCGAACTGGCCATGAAGGGTATTTTTAGCGACGCTCAATATGAAATTCCTGTTGTTATACAGAGGTATTCTTTCAATAGATCCCAAGTATTTCAAGTGCGGCCTCGAGGCTCGTAGCTATTTATATCGAGGCCGCGTTAAACTGTGTGAAAGATAAGTGGATCAGCTTACAGGATTAGTCTATACCACTAGTTTTATTACTGTAAATACAAGTGTATACCAACCAAATCTTATCCATTGCACTCTCATACCGTAACAGGAAATTCGAACAGATGACCGACTCATTTAAAGAAGCCGCACTTAAATATCACACCCATCCAACACCGGGTAAATTAGAGATTCGGCCGACCAAACCTCTGGCCAATAAGCGTGATTTATCCCTAGCTTATTCTCCTGGTGTGGCACACGCCTGCGAATTGATTGTCGAGAATCCCACCGAAGTCGCCTCGGTTACATCACGAGGCAATCTGGTAGCGGTTATTACCAACGGTACTGCTGTGCTAGGTCTGGGTAATATTGGCCCACTGGCCTCGAAGCCGGTAATGGAAGGTAAGGCAGTTCTGTTTAAGAAGTTTGCCAATATCGATGTCTTCGATATTGAAGTAGACGAAACAGATGTGGATAAGCTGGTCGATATTATCGCTGCCCTAGAACCAACCTTTGGTGGCATCAACCTTGAAGATATCAAGGCGCCCGAGTGTTTTATGGTTGAGAAAAAACTTCGCGAGCGCATGAAGATTCCGGTATTTCACGACGATCAACACGGCACCGCCATTGTTGCCGCCGCCGCTATCTATAACGGCCTGCGTATAGTCGAGAAGAAGTTCGAAGACGTTAAGCTTGTGGTCTCAGGTGCGGGCGCTGCCAGTATCGCCTGCGTCGACCTGCTGGTAAGCATGGGTCTACAAAAGAAAAATGTGCGCATGATCGACCGCACTGGTGTTATCTATGCCGGCCGTAAAGAGGGTATGAATCCCTGGAAAGAAGATTACGCAGTAGAGACTAGCGATCGCACGATCGACGATGCTATCGAAGGCGCTGATCTGTTTATGGGGCTCTCAGGCCCCGGCGTATTAAATGGCGAATTACTGAAAAAGATGGGCGAAAAGCCAATTATTCTCGCCATGTCGAATCCCATTCCAGAGATCATGCCAGAAGACGCTATGGCCGCTCGCCCCGACGCGATTTTGGCCACTGGTCGCTCTGACTATCCCAATCAGGTGAACAATGTTCTCTGCTTCCCGTTTATTTTCCGCGGTGCACTGGACTGCGGCGCATCGACCATTAATGAAGAGATGAAAATGGCAGCGGTGCGAGCCATTGCCGATCTGGCCACTATGGAAACCTCTGATGTAGTCGCTGCGGCCTACGCCGATGAAGCACTTAAATTTGGCCCTGAATATCTTATTCCCAAAGCCTTTGATCCACGCCTGATTGAAGTGGTGCCCATGGCCGTGGTTAAAGCGGCGATGGAAAGCGGTGTCGCTACACGCCCCATCGAAGACTTAGAAGCCTATCGTCAGACGCTCAATGAGTTTGTTAATCAGGCTGGGTTGTTTATGCAGCCGATTATTGAAATGGCGAAAAAAGCGCCGGCGCGTATTGTCTACGCCGAAGGGGAAAACGACGATGTGCTGCTGGCGGTGCAAGCAGTATTGGACGAGCAGATTGCCACACCGATTCTGGTTGGCCGCCGCGCGGGTATGGAACAAAAAATTGACCGCCTAGGTTTGCGTATCGATCTGGACAAAGACGTGGAAATATTTGACCCCAGCAATAATGATCGACACGAACAGTACGCGGCCTTCTATCACCAGAGCGTGGGTCGTCACGGTGTCTCTGTGGATGCTGCGCGCAAGATAATGCGCGACGATCAAACTGCCATAGCCGCCGTTATGGTTGCCCGCGGCGAAGCCGATGGCCTTATTTGCGGCAAGGTGGGTCGCTTTGATTTTCACCTGCGTGAAATCATGCATCTACTCGGCCCTGCCCATAAAGAGCAGTTGGTTTCATCTGCTGCAGTATTGCTGATGCCAGATGGCCCGTTATTCTTGGCTGATACAGCAATGAATGTGGATCCCACTGCCGAAGAGCTGGTGCAGATTACTGAAGCCAGTATAGATCTCGTTAAGCGCTTTGGTATTGAGCCCAAGGTGGCCCTGCTATCCCACTCAAATTTTGGTACTGCCAATACGGCCTCGGCACGGAAAATGCGCAGAGCCAGCGAGCTGTTGCGAGACGCTCATCCCGAGTTGGAAATAGACGGTGAGATGCATGTACTCAGTGCTCTGAATCCGAAATTGCGCAAAACCATATACTCAAAATCGACCCTAGAGGGCCGCGCCAATGTATTGGTTATGCCTAATTTGGATGCTGCGAATATTGCCATGGGATTGATTCGCTCGCTGACCGATGCGTTATTGATCGGGCCCTTTATCAATGGCTTTAGCAAGCCGGCGCATATTGTGATTCCGTCGGTATCTTCGCGGGGTATCTTCAATATGACCGCACTCACTGTCGCCGATATTCAGCACAGCAAGTAATTACCTAAAGACATAAAATGGTACTACGGAGGGCTAGTTCGAATGAGCTAGCCCTTTTTAATCGCTAAATGCCCAGATTAATCTTTCAGTGCCAGCGCCATTTGATAGAACTGCTTTTTGTCACCGCCGGTAATTTTGGCAGTCAGTGCCGCCGCCTTAGCGGTTGGTAATTCAGCTAACAAGAGGCGCAGGACTCGCTCACCGTCGACTGTTACGGTGCTCTCGGTCTCTTCTCGGCCGGCTAATACCAGGACGATTTCACCGCGCTGCTGATTGCTATCAGCTTCAACTATGCTGACTAATTCAGCCAGCGTGCCATGGAGATAGGTCTCAAAGGTTTTGCTCAACTCGCGAGCGATAAAACCACTGTGTTCAGCACCAAATACTTCAACACTGTCTTTGAGAGTGTCCAAAATACGGTGGGGTGCTTCATAAAACACCACGGTCTCCGGTACTGCCGCGAGCTCCTGCAGGACTTTTTTGCGCTGTGTGCTCTTGGCCGGCAAAAAACCGACAAATCTAAATCGGTCAGTGGGCAAACCTGCTACGCTCAGGGCAGCAATGGCCGCGCAGGCACCGGGAACGGGAATAACATTAATTCCCTGCTGCCGCGCCGCAAGTACCAAGCGATACCCAGGATCGGAAATCAGCGGTGTTCCGGCATCGGAAATTAAGGCTATATCATTGCCGGCACTGAGCTGCGTTAGAATCTTATGGCTGCTCTTTTTGTCGCTGTGGTCGTGATAAGCCATCAATGGTGTATCGATGCGAAAATGATCCAGCAATTTTTTACTGTGACGGGTATCCTCACAGGCAATGGCCTTCACTGTTTGAAGGATCTCGACTGCTCGGGGTACCATATCACCCAGATTGCCTATGGGTGTGGCAACTACATACAACGTACCGGATTGATTTGAGTTCATGACTAAACGATTTTTTCTCTCGATGATTTATGCGCTGGCCATCTTAGCCTTTATCGGGGGCTGTGCACCAACTACAACGCAAAATTCAGACCCAATTGCTCGGGTGACTCTGGACTCTGAAAATATCGAAATTAATCAGTCTCTAGTTAGCCAGGCCGAAGTGGCTCTGGCGCGATTACAATCGACTGATACTGAGGGCAGAGACAATCTGTTACTGGATATTGCTATTCTATTTGCCCAAGGCGGTGATCTCGAACAGAGTAGAACCACGCTGCAGCTTATTGTTACCGATCAATTGAACGATATGTTTTTTGTCGAGTACAGTTTGCTCGGGCTCGAACTAGACCTCGCGGGATTGCAACTGATCAGTGGCAAAGCAAGGCTCACCGAAATCCGCTTTGTGGCGTTGCGACAGAGCCTAGGGCTAAATTTCCAGCGCCGTATTCTGAGCCTTGAAGGCGCACTTAACTATGCTGGCGGCCATATAAAAGCCAGTATCGAAAATAATATTCAGTTGAGCAAACTCTACAATCCGCGAAAAATGAGCGACCAGCGACAGATCTCCGCCGTGCATGATCAACTTTGGCTGCAGCTCAATGAACTACCATTTAGTCAGCTGCAGCAAACCGACCTCACCGACCGCAGTGTGCTGGCTGGCTGGCTGGAACTGGCCGCAGCCATGCGCTACCGCCAGGCCGACCCCAATGCACAAAAGAATTTCTTCGCGGTATGGAAGCAGAGCTGGCGGGAACATCCAGCTGCCAAAAATCCACCTGCCACACTAAAGGGCCGATTCCGTGGTGCCATGGCACCGAAGAATATTGCTCTGCTGCTGCCAATGCAGGGGCAATATGAAACCCCCAGCACTACTGTGTTGAATGGTTTTATCAGCGCCTATTATGACAATCTAGCTCAGAGCGCTAGCCTGCCAAAAATAGCTATCTATGACACATCGTCTCAGCCTGTAGCTGAGGTCTACAACAATGCGATTGAGCGCGGCGCGGATATGGTCATTGGTCCTATGCGCCAGTCTCAAGTGGAAGAACTCGCAGCTAGCCCGCGTTTACAGGTCCCTACCCTGACCCTCAATCGGCTAGACGAAGATCAGTTAACTGTTACTGAGAACTTACTGCAATTTGGTCTCTCTGCACTGGATGAAATCAGTCAACTTGCAGATCAAGCTTGGATTCAAGGACAGAGAAATGTGTTGCTGATTGCCCCGGAGAACGGCTGGGGCCTCCGCGCTCGAGAGCATTTTATTGATTACTGGACGACCAAGGGGGGTGCAGTGATTGACGCAATATCCTACCCCAATAGTGTCAATGATTTTACGCGGCTACTGCAGAGACCACTGGAAATTGACCTCAGTGAGCAACGCAGTCTGGCGCTTAGACGTTCAGTAAACCGCAGTCTTAGCTCTATCCCGAGGCGGCGGCAGGATATAGACCTAGTAATAGTTCTCGGTTATTCGGAAAAAGTACGCCAGATAAAACCGGCCTTGGATTTTCTCTATGCCGGTGATGTTCCTGTCTATGCTACTTCGCACATATACAGCGGAACTCAACAGATCGAACTCAACCGCGATCTCAGTGGCATCAAATTTAGTGCTATGCCCTGGACTCTGGAAGGCCATATGCCTCGGCCACTGAAGCCAGATCTGCGTCTACCCACCGCCTATCGTCAACTCTATGCCCTCGGATACGATGCCTTTTTACTGCATGCCCTACTCGAGGAACTCGCCAGACCCGATGCGCTGCCTGTATTCGGCGCAACAGCAGAGGGAAGTATAAAGCGAACAGAAAAATGGGCGGTCTTTGAAAAGGGCCGGGTGGTGCCAACGCAACCCTAGAGACCACCCTTTTAGGCGCTAACTTTTCAGGCGCTATCTTTTCAGGCGCTATCTTTTTAGGAGCCATCTTTTCAGGAAAAGTATTATGGGGACAGGGATATTCCCAAACAACAAAAAAGAGCGATTGAGCGGTGCCGAAGCTGAGCAGTTGGCGCTGGATTTTTTGCAGGCTAAAGGCCTGGAGTTGGTGGTAAAAAACTTTCGCACCCGCAGGGGCGAAATTGATCTGATTATGCGGGATAATGCGGTTTTGGTATTTGTCGAAGTTCGCTTTCGTAGCAATCTGAACTTTGGCACCGCTGAGGAGTCTATTACAGCGCAAAAATGTCAGCGCTTAAGTTCCGCAGCTCAGGCTTATATGCAGCGTGAAGGCCTTACTGAAAGAGTCAGTGGCCGCTTTGATGCTGTAGCCATAAGCCCCGCCAAGCCTCATAGGCAATCGTCAGGCATGTATAGCATCAATTGGATACAAAATATTCTTCAGTAGTGCTAGTTTAAATAGGAATAAAGGTCATTGGACGCAGTAGATCAAAAGGTTTTTAGTCAGTTTCAGAGCATGATTGAGGCAACCATGGCGACCGGGGAAACCTGCGCCGAGTCCATTGGTAGTGCCGCAGAAAAAATTGCTTCGGCTCTGCTGGCGGGAAACCGTGTTTTTACCTGCGGCGAACATTCCAGTAGCCTAGTCGCGCAACTTCTCACCGATTATCTATCTCAGGGTTATGAAATTGACCGCCCTGGCTTTCCATCACTCAATTTAAACCAGATCGCTCAACAGAGTGGCGCTGCCGAACGCTATAATCAAGCATTGAAAACTCAGGCGGCAAGTGGCGATATATTGGTGCTGCTGAGCGGTGGGGACAATAGCAATTTATTGCTCGGGGCATTGAATACAGCGCTGGATAGAGGCATGTCGATCGTGCTAATTTCTACGGCAAATGATGATTTGCTGATTAATCTGGTGAGTTACAATGACGTCCATATCAATATCGGCAGCGCACCGTCGCCGCTGATTATTCAATCGCAAGTACAAATTGTTCAGTGCCTCTGCGCACTGATAGACAGTCATATTTTTGGAGGTGAATAAATGCGTAACGGAATCTTAGCTTTAACACTGGTAGGTCTTCTATCCAGCTGTACCTCTGTGGTTAACACTGTTGTCAAAGAGCCAATCAACCCGGATCTAACGTCGACGCCCATTGGTTCGGATATCAACGACTTAAAAATGGACACCTTTATCGGCGTCAATATTAAGAAAGCCGATCCAGCACTTAAGAAAGCCCATGTTAATGTCCATGTCTACAATTCCATTGTGCTGTTGACCGGTGAAGTGCCGACTAAAGAGCTGAGAGTTCTAGCTGGAGATACAGCACGTGCCTACACTGGGCAAAGACAGGTTCACAATGAACTGCAAGTACGCGGCAACTCGTCGATTGTAGCTCGCACCAACGACTCATTAATCAGTGCCAAGGTCGCCACCAAGCTAACCTTTGACAAAGAGATTAAGTCGTCCAATATTGAAGTGACCGCTGAAGATAGCGTGGTTTACTTAATGGGTAGAGTCAGACGCATCAATGGTGAGAAAGCCACTGCGATCGCCAGTCAAACCAGCGGCGTTCGCAGTGTTGTCAAAGTCTTTGAATACGTAGACTAGGCTATAGACTGGCCTTTTAAACGAGAGTTCTAGACTAGTTCAATAGCCATTGCAGTGCCTTCGCCGCCGCCGATACAGAGACTAGCAATGCCTTTGCGGCCACCGTGCTGTTGCAGGGCGTGAATAAGGGTAACGATAATTCTAGCGCCACTGGTGCCAATGGGATGTCCAAGAGCGCAAGCCCCGCCATGAACATTGAGTTTCTCGTGGGGTATTTTCAACTCGTGCATAGCCGCCATGGCAACTACCGCAAACGCTTCGTTAACCTCCCAAAGATCCACATCGTCCACTGTCCAACCAACGCGTTCTAATGTCTTGTTAATCGCTGAAACAGGTGCTGTAGTAAACCACTCTGGTTCATGGGCGCTTTGGTCAAAGCCGTGAATAAGGGCAATGGGCTTTAAGCCTCGCGCTTCAGCTTCGTCAGCCATCATCAATGTCAGGGCCGCGGCACCGTCGGAGATAGAGCTGGCATTGGCAGCGGTAACCGTGCCATTTTTGTCAAAAGCCGGTCTTAACTGCGGAATTTTCTCTGGCTTAGCATTGCCCGGCTGCTCATCTGTATCTACAACCACATCACCGCGTCGTGAAGAGATAGTGACTGGCGCAATTTCCTGATCAAACCAACCGTTGTCGATCGCAGTGTTGGCGCGACGCAGTGACTCGATAGCATAGGCGTCCTGATGCTCGCGACTAAAACTGTATTTGTCAGCACATTTTTCAGCGAACAGGCCCATAGCAACGCCTTGATAGGCGTCTTGCAGACCGTCGTATTGCATATGATCTAGCATCTGCGCATGACCAAATCTGTAACCCTGACGTCCCTGGGGGATCAAATAGGGTGCTCGGCTCATGCTTTCCATACCGCCGGCTACAACAGTGGTTGCCTGTCCCGCACGCAGTGCATTGCAGCCCATCATTACCGCTTTCATGGCCGAGCCACAGACTTTATTGATTGTGGTGCAGGGCGTTCCTTGAGTGAGCCCAGCAGATAATGCTGCCTGACGCGCAGGTGCCTGACCTACACCAGCCGAGAGGACGCAACCCATCAGCACTTCGTCGATCTGGTCTACACCTAAGGTGGACTTTTGCACTGCCGCACTAATTGCTGCGGCACCCAGATCGGCGGCGGAAACTGGAGATAGTGAACCCAACATACCGCCCATTGGCGTGCGTGAGGCTGAAAGAATAGCGATTGGCTTAGACATACGGATACTCCGACTGTAGCTGCTATTTAATAACCCTTAGCGACGGTTTAATCTTTTTTGGAGCCTTGTCGCTCAGTGAAGCAGATGGTTTAGTTGAGGATTTTTTAACCGCTTTCGGCCCGCTTGGCGGTGTCGGCGGCAGATCATCAGAGGCTTCGTGCTCAAAAACCATACCCTGACCATTCTCCTGACTGTATATACCGACAACGGCAGTCACAGGCACTTGAATATCAATTGGCATGCCACCAAAACGGGTGGAAAAAGCAAGAATCTCAAGATCGAGAATAAAGTTCGAAACGGCCCGCGGCGCCACATTCAGAACGATCTGGCCATCGGTCACATAGCTCTGGGGAACTTCCACCCCTGGATGATGAGCATCGACCACAATGTAAGGTGTGCAATCGTTGTCCACTATCCAGTCGAAGAAGGCGCGCAGCAGGTAGGGTCGGTTGGACCGCATTTTCATTTTATTGACGAATCTCTAACTCAAGATCAGTCAAACTCTCTTGGAAAGAGGGACGCTCAAATAACCGCTCCATATAGTCATGCAATGGTTTTACCTGACGGTTTACTGGCAGCTCGATACCAAACTCAGGTAGACGCCACAAAATAGGCGCCAAGCAGCAATCCACCAAGGTAAACTCTTCGCTCATAAAATAAGGCATATCGGTAAAGATGCTAGCAATAGTGATCAATGACTCACGCAGTTCTTTACGTGATTCTTCGGCCTTCTTGCTTTCCGGATTGTGCAGTATATGGGTAATCAGTGAACACCAGTCTTTTTCGATACGGTGCACCCAGAGCCGGCTCTGAGCACGAGCAACAGGATAAACTGGCAGCAGTGGAGGATGTGGGAAGCGCTCATCGAGATATTCCATAACCACTTTGGACTCATAGAGCGCAAGATCACGGTCTACTAGAGTCGGCAGTGTGCCATAGGGGTTGGCTTCAAGAATCTCTTCAGTAACCGCACCTGGATCGATATCTTCAATATCAACAGTGACGCCTTTTTCGGCTAATACAATACGCACACGATGGCTGTACTGGCATGTGGGGTCGGAAAATAATGTCATCGACGATCGTCGCACAGCAACCTCTCAATTTTTTAAACAAATTAGGAAGTAGCTTATCGCTACTCCAAATAGACAATCCATGCCTTTATATGGTCTGTCCTGAGTAATACTATAGCCCTTAGATGGTCTAGATTTTCTAAATTAATCTAGCCTCAGCTAAGGGCTGTCGAACTCTTTAGCGCTCTTAGTGAATACCTTTCCAGTATTCCCGGTTGAGCAGCATAACAAACACCAGCAGTAGCAGCAGGAATAAAAGTACCAGACGGCCAATATGCTTACGCTCTTCTGCCATAGGCTCTGCAATATAGGTCATAAAGTTGACCAAGTCATACATAGCCACATCAAATTCTTCTGCAGTCATACTGCCTGCAGTATTGATATCAAAACGACCGCAGGGATCATCAAGGATATCTTCGCCGGTTAACAGATCACGCTTAATACCACCATTGGCCGTCACTACAGGTCCTGGAGCACATTCAGGTAAACCCTGCAGATCGAGCAACACATGGGGCATGCCCACGTCTTTAAATACTTTATTGTTGACGCCTAAAGGTCTGCTTGGGTCTGCGTAGAAATTGCGCAGGTATGTGTAGAGCCACTCTGGCGAACGTGAGCGAGCAACCAGAGTCAAATCCGGCGGCACTGCACCAAACCACTCTTTAGCGCCATCTTCAGTCATGGCGATTTTCATCAGCTCACCGATTTTTTGACCGGAGAAAACCATATTGTCGAGCATCAACTGATTGGGGATACCGATATCATTGGCCACACGCTCCCAGCGCGAGTACTTGAATGAGTGACAACCCATGCAGTAGTTGACAGCAAGTTGGGCACCATTCTGCATAGAGGCATGATCGCGAAGATCAGCCTCAAATGCATCACAATCAATGGTTCCACATGACTTGCCACTCTCGGCGCCTACAGCTTTAATCGGCAACACAACCAACAGTGCAACAATCAAGACGCCGCCCAGGGTTTTCCAAATACCAATTCCACCATCCATAGTGATGCGATCGGGCTCTGGCCTAGTCGTCTCTATACGGGTCCAGAAGTAGATACCGATAAAGTAAGAGAAGTACAGCACAGTACATATCTGAGCCAGTAGCGTACGCGCTTCAGTTGGCGCTTTAACACCCAGATATCCCAGCAGGATAAAGGACGCAGCAAACACCAGAATCGCACCACGGCTAAAGTTACCTTTGTAGCGCATAGAGCGCACTGGACTGCGATCCAACCAAGGCAGTACGAACAGAATCGCGATAGCAGCAGCCATAGTGATAAAGCCACCGAGCTTATCGGGCACTGCACGAAGCATTGAGTAGTAAGGTGTGAAATACCAAACCGGCGCAATATGCTCTGGCGTCTTCAAGGAGTTAGCGATCTCAAAGTTGGCGTACTCTAAGAAGTAACCGCCCATCTCTGGCATAAAGAACAGGATCGCGCAGAACACGAACAGGAACACCACAATGGGAACCAGATCGTGAATAACAAAGTAGGGATAGAATGGAATGCCGTCAATCGGGTTGCCCTTCTCATCTTTGTACTTCTTGATGCTAACGCCATCGGGATTGTTAGAGCCCACATCGTGCAATGCAATGATATGCATGACCACCAGTGCAATCAGAATGATTGGCATGGCCACAACGTGCAGAGACATAAATCGATTTAGAGTAATCCCCGAAATCAGATAGTCACCACGAATCCACTGCACAACATCTTCACCCACCACTGGAATAGCGCCAAACAGAGAAATAATCACCTGTGCGCCCCAGTAGGACATCTGACCCCATGGCAATACATAACCGAGGAATGCCTCAGCCATCAGTGCCACATAGATAGTCATGCCGAAGATCCACACCAACTCGCGAGGCGCTTTATAAGAGCCATAGATCAAGCCGCGATACATGTGCATGTAGACCACAACGAAGAATGCCGAGGCACCGGTGGAGTGGGCATAGCGGATAATCCAACCCATATCCACATCACGCATAATATATTCTACAGAGGCAAAGGCCTGTTCAGCAGAACCCTGGTAGCTCATCAGCAACCAAATGCCGGTTACCAGCTGAATAACCAGAACCACCATCGACAGTACGCCGAAGTAGTACCAAAAGTTAAAATTCTTCGGCGCATAGTATTCGGCCATATGCCGATTCCACTCGCGCTTGAGTGTAGGCATACGCGAATCTAACCACTCAGCAAAAGATGTTCCTTTACTCATTACGCAATCTCCGCATCAATTCCGATAATAACTATGTCGTCCGTCTCATAGGAGTGAGGCGGAACTTCCAAATTGGTTGGCGCCGGAACGCCAGCAAAAACTCGTCCTGAGAGATCAAACTTTGAGCCGTGGCAAGGGCAGAAGAAACCACCCAACCAAGAGTCACCGCCCAAATCAACTGCTCCTACATCTGGACGGTACATTGGTGCGCACCCCAGGTGCGTACAGAGACCGACCAAGATCAAATACTCTTCACGACCAGCCTGAGTTCGGGCTGAGCCACTCACATAGCTAGGCTGCGACGCCGCTACTGAGTCTGCATCGCGTAAAATGCTGTTATCAATATCATTGATCGCTGCCAGAGACTCTGGTGTGCGACGTACTATATAAACTGGCTTACCGCGCCACTCGACAACCAGGCGACCGCCGACTTCGAGTTTAGAGATATTAACTTTAACCGGAGCGCCAGCAGCCTTAGCTTTGGCACTGGGTTGCCAGGATGAAACGAATGGTACAGCCGCACCTACAACACCTGCACCACCTACAACTGAGTAGCACCAAGTAAGAATCGGCGACGACTATGGTTGACTCCGTCATTGGTCATGACGTTCTCCCTAAAACAGCAAAATTGGATGTTAAAACACGCGGATTCGCATGCAATTAAAAATGGCCCCGCATTCTAACGGAACACTGACTTATACGCAACAAGGGGGATAGGTAGATTAAGGTTAACTCACTGTTTTTTAAGGCAAAAAAAAGCCCGACTGATGAGTCGGGCTAATCTTTCTAGCGCTGAACTTAACGCTTGGAGAACTGAGGACGCTTACGTGCCTTGTGCAGTCCAACTTTCTTACGCTCAACCTGTCTCGCATCACGGGTCAAGAACCCAGCTTTGCGCAATGGCGAACGAAGATTTTCATCATACTGAAGCAAGGCGCGAGCAATACCGTGACGGATTGCACCAGCCTGACCAAAGTTACCACCGCCATTGACAGTGATCTTCATATCAAACTTGTTGACCATATCAACAATCTCAAATGGCTGGCGAACAATCATTCGCGCCACTTCACGACCGAAATACACATCGATCGAACGATCATTAATAGAAATATTGCCGCTTCCTGCAGTCAGGAAAACGCGAGCTGCTGACGTCTTGCGACGGCCAGTGCCGTAAAATTGAGTGTCTGCCATGATAATCGCTGTCCGTTAAAGTTCTAGAGCTTGAGGCTGTTGCGCGGCATGCGGATGTGCACTGCCAACGTAGACCTTAAGTTTTCTAAACATTTCCCGACCAAGTGGTCCGCGGGGCAACATACCTTTAACGGCAGACTGGATAACACGCTCAGGCGCTTTCTCAATCAACTTGTCAAAAGTAATATCCTTCAGACCACCGGGATAACCGGTGTGAGAGTAATAAGTTTTCTGTGTGGCCTTGTTGCCAGTCACACCAATTTTCTCCGCGTTAACAACAACGATGTAATCGCCGGTATCTACGTGGGGAGTATATTCTGGTTTGTGCTTACCGCGCAGGCGAGTTGCAATTTCCACTGCCAAACGACCCAGAGTTTTACCCTCGGCGTCTACGATAAACCAATCACGTTCTACTGTTTCTATTTTTGCGCTATATGTTTTCATCTATTCCTGCCTGGCTTTGGGGGATCCCAAAAAAGGGTGCGAATTGTAATGATCACCCGCACCTATTACAAGAGGCGATGCAATCAAAATGTAAGTTTTTTATTGGGCTCTTTAAGGGCGGTGCGGCCGAGCCAAATACTCGTGGCTCTGCATTTCTAACAATCGACTCTCTGTACGCTGAAATTCGAACCCCAAACGGCCACCACTATAAAGCTCATAGAGAGGCGCGGCGGCGGTTACAGCCAACTTTACGCTGCGATCATAGAACTCATCAACCAGATTAATAAAGCGTCGCGCGGCATCATTATTGGCGGGCGTAAAGATTGGTACCCCGCTGATCATCACCGAATGAAATTCTCTCGCCAGCTCAATATAATCATTTTGACTGCGCGGACCTTCGCAAATTGCCGCGAAATCAAACCAGACTATATCCTCGGCAACCTTGATTGAAGGAATCAATCGACCCTCTATATCCAGATCCACCCCTGATTTAATCTCACCCTCAACTGCGACCAAGCTATTAAAGGTTGCCCCTATGGCCTGATCAGCCAAATCACCTAAGGGCGAGTAATAGAGTTCAGCCTGCTCTAACGCCCGCAGACGATAGTCCTGGCCGCCATCCACATTGACTACCTCACAGTGCAGATTAAGCAAGTCAATGGCCGGCAAAAAACGCTGTCGCTGCAAGCCTTCACGGTAGAGTAGATCTGGAACTATGTTAGATGTAGCAACCAGCGTAACGCCGCGCTCAAAGAGCCCCTCTAATAGCCGAGCCAAAATCATTGCATCAGTGATATCACTGACAAAGAACTCATCAAAGCAGACCACTTGAGTCTCTTTGGCTAAAGAGTCCGCAACCAACTCCAGAGGATTGGCCTGGCCTTTTAGACGCTCCAAGTCCTGATGCACGCGACGCATAAAGCGATGAAAGTGAATTCTCATCTTACGCTCGAAAGGCAGACTCTCGTAAAAGCTATCCATTAGATAGGTTTTACCTCGGCCCACACCTCCCCAAAAATAGAGCCCCTTCTCCGGGGTCAGCGCAGGACGCAGTATTTTCGACAGCAGACCCGCCTTTTTACGCTGATTACGCTTGATTAATCGGCTACACAGCTGATCAAGCTTCTCAACCGCCTGAGCCTGAGCTGCGTCCTCAACAAAGCCCTCTCGAGCTAGATCATTTTGATAGCGTTGCTTTGGGGTCAACATTGAATATGGTAGGATCGTGGCTTAAAGCGAGACTTTAACCAGCACGACGCGGCAAGACAACCGATAAATGCGGCTATATAGCCGACAGCGATCATCGAGGCTGCGTAAAAGGAGAATTAGTTGCCTCTTTAGCCAATAAAGCATTGCTTCAACCACCACCATTGGCGACACTAAAGGCATGTAACAAATTAAGTATGGGAGATCACATTGACAACTTTGAGCGTAATTTTGATTGCAGCAGTATTTTTTCTGATCGGAGCTGCCGTCGGCCACCTGTTTTCAAAAAAGGTAGATAGCGGCGACAAATCAGTGCGCAACCTCGAACAGAAACTTGCCGCCAGCGAAAAAGAACTCAAACGCTACCAGCAAGAGGTTACCGAGCATTTCATCACCGCCTCGCATCTAACCAGCAATATTGCCCAGAGCTATAGGCAGATCCACGAGCACCTCGCCTCGAAAGCCATGCGCCTAGCCAGCCCAGATGTAGCGCGCCAAATACTCAAATCGGGCGGCAGTGATTTTGGTCTGCTCGATTCCAATGGCAACCCACTGATAGACCTAAGCGATGTCGAAGTTCCGCGAGACTACGCACCCAGCGTTCCCGGCGGTATTCTGAGTGAGAACTATGGTCTCACTGAGGCAGAGCAGAACAAAGCAGAGAACTTAACAGAGAGCAAAACAGAGAACATAACACAGAGCAGAGCCGGGAACAGAGTAGAGGGCAACGCAGAAAATGATGCATCTCCAGATTTTCTCGACAATATAGATGGAGACGAAAAGGATCCCACTCAGAGCGTCGCCTAAATAGACCCTCAATGGCGCGGCTTATTAAGCGCCTACTGAAGGCAATGCAAGCAAGGAGGTTTGCGGTGCTACCATTGCTCAGTCGAGCTACCGACAGTCTTTTCAAACAGCTTAGCCACAGACTATTACCCAGCAGTTGCAGTTTTTGCCTCGCGCCGCTGCAACCTCCTGCTGGCACCCTTTGTTATCACTGTGTTGCCGAACTACCGCGCCTTACCACTCAATGCCAATGGTGCGCCGTGGCCCTTCCCAAAAACGCCCTATGCGGCAACTGTCAACAGAACCCCCCCTCCTATAGACGCTGTATCTCGGCGTTTCACTATCAGGCACCAGTGGATAATATTATTCTGCGACTCAAAGGCAATCCCTACACAACAGAGATAAAGCAGCTATGTGCCATCCTTGCTCAGCACATAGCAGCAACCTACCAGCAGGCTCAACTCCCCTGCCCACAGACGATTATCCCACTCCCACTCCACTGGCTGAAAATGACTAAACGGGGATTTAACCAAAGCCATATCATCAGCAATCTACTTGCAGCTGATCTTCGTCGCGAGCACAAAGTAACGCTAGAGATTCGCAGTGATATCTGCAGGCGAATCCTCAAGGGGCAAGATCAGCACCTACTCAGCGCCAAAAAACGTCGGACCAGCATTAAGAATGCGTTTATTGCAGAAGCCAAAGATCTCAAAGGATTATCTGTGGCTATTGTGGACGACGTGGTAACCACCGGAGCCACAGCAAACAGTGCTGCCAAGGCCCTACTGCGAGCGGGTGCCGCGCAGGTGGATATATGGAGTATTGCGAGAACAAGCTGGAATAATCCGACGGGGTGACTCAGAATGGTGTCTATGAATAAACCGATCACAGCATCTATGACACCCCCTTCAAAAGAGCCCGCAATTAAAGGGCCTGACGGCGTCTGGCAGCAAATACGCCGCGAAGCGCAATCTGCAGCGACTGACGAACCCGCACTGGCAAACTTCTTTAACGCGACAGTTATCAGCCACAGCAGTCTCGGCAACGCGCTAAGCTACTATCTGGCCAGCAAACTCGCCAGCGATGAAGTGCCAGAACCCATGCTGCGAACACTAATGGATAGCGCATTTTCGACAACAGATATCATTGATGCCGTGGCCGCGGATATTGCCGCTACCGTTGATCGAGACTCGGCATGCACATTGTATTTAACGCCATTCCTCTATTTTAAGGGGTTTCTTGCGCTGCAAGCGTATCGCGTGGCTCACCAACTCTGGAATCAAGAGCGTCAATCTTTAGCCCTATTGGTGCAATACCGGATTTCGCTGATCTTTGCTGTCGATATTCATCCCGCAGCCGTTATTGGCAGCGGCATTTTAATCGATCACGCCACCGGCCTAGTAATCGGTGAAACCGCAGTGATCGAGGACTGTGTATCGATTATGCAGTCGGTGACCCTTGGCGGCACCGGCAAAGTCTCAGGAGATCGTCACCCAAAAATTCGCAAAGGCGTGCTGCTTGGTCCCGGGGCAAAAATACTCGGCAATATTGAAGTGGGTGAAGGCGCCATGGTCGCTGCATCCAGCGTCGTCTTAAAAGCCGTACCAGCTCATGCAGTGGTCGCCGGCGTGCCAGCAGCAGTGGTCGGTGATACGCGCTGTGACGAGCCCTCGCAGGCTATGGATCATTACTTTAAGTGCGACTAAGGATTTAAACTTGGGTAACAGCCCTGAGCGGTATTGACAGCCCTGAGCGGTATTGACAGCCCTGAGCGACATTAACAGCGATCCCAGCTAAAAGGCATCACCTGATCAATTGAGTCGGCGCCCTGCAGTTGCATCAACAATCGATCCACACCCAGCGCCACACCAGCGCATTCCGGAAGCCCGGACTCCATGGCGGCGAGCAATCGTTGATCCGCAGTCACAGCAGCCTTGTCCGACAGCCTGCGCTGACGCTGATCCTCGGCAAAACGATCGGCCTGCTCCGCAGCGTCAGTCAATTCACAGTAGCCATTGGCCAGCTCAACACGGTTTAAAAAACCCTCAAAACGTCGGCTTATCTGACGTCCCTGACTGTCCTCAGCACATTTAGCTAAGGCTGCCTGACAGGCAGGATAGTCATAGACCAGCACCAGGCCATCCTCTAGTTGCGGCTCGATAAGAACAGAAAATAATAGATCAAGACAGTTGGCACGAGTCTCTTCGGCCCAGGCCTCTGAACTGGCAGCAACAGCCAGACTTTGCAGATCCGCTAGATCCACAAGATGGGGGTCAACCTGCAAGTGCTGGATAAACACGTCGGCATAACTACAGCGTCGCACGGCTATCCCTGGTAATAGGACAGCAATAAGCTCCGCCACTTCATCCATCAGCTGATGCTCATCCCAACCACAGCGATACCATTCCAGCAGGGTAAATTCAGGGTTGTGGCGACGGCCGCTCTCAGCTTCGCGAAAGGCTTTGCCAAGGCTATAGATATCACCGCTGCCAGAGGCCAGCAGGCGTTTCATAAAATATTCGGGAGAGGTCTGAAGGTAGGCGTCAGTCTCTGCATTGTGCGCCTGGATACTGTCAATATTTTGATCGGTGACTGTTGCCCTAGACAGCAGCGGCACATCCACTTCGATTACCTGGCGTTGCTGGAAAAAGTTCCGAAGCTCAGAGAGCACCCGGCTGCGCTGACGCAGAATCGCCATGCTGGTGCCGGGTTGCCATTGATTTATGTGTTCCATTTGAGCCTTCCATTACAAGCCTTCCACTGCAAGCCTTTCACTTCAAACCCAAGGGCTGACTCAAGACCTTATTTGGCGCTGACGCGGCCCTGATATTCACCGGTGCGAGTATCGACACGGATAATCTCACCTTGATCCAGAAACAGCGGTACTTTTACCACGGCACCAGTGACCAGCTTAGCAGGCTTACTGCCACCCTGAGCCGTATCACCGCGCAGACCCGGATCGGTTTCAACAATCTCCAGCTCTACATGATTCGGTGGTGTCACCGACAGAGGAACGCCATTAAACAGAGTCACCACACAGGTATCCTGCTCACTCAACCACATCAGCGCATCGCCTACTGCATTCTCGGTGGCCTGATGTTGCTCAAAAGTATCGGGCTCCATAAAGCACCAAAAGTCGCCATCGTTATAGAGATACTGCATATCAGTATCCATAACGTCAGCCGCCTCTAGTTGCTCACCGGATTTAAACGTCTTTTCCAATACCCGACCCGTCTTCAGGTTGCGCAATTTAACGCGATTAAATGCCTGGCCTTTGCCTGGCTTTACCAGCTCATTATCCAAGATTGAACAGGGGTCTCCATCGAGCATGACCTTTAGTCCGGAGCGAAATTCATTGGTAGAGTAGTTTGACATTGGCTTGGGTTCTCGATTATCTAAAAAGGCCGATATGATACCCGAACTTCCGCTTCAGTTGAGGAGTTTGTGGCACCGCTGGGAAAATTATTGCCTGACTTAAATTTGACTGTCATTGAATTGCCGAGCTAGTAGAAAAAGTTGACTACACTTAGGGGCATATCAAAGGATAAATAGAGCCTCTTTTTGAAAATCCAACCTCAACGTTTTTCAGGCTAACCTTTATGAGCCCTGCTTCAAACCATAATATTGCAGCCCTGCTGAGTATTCTAAAACCTTCTATCGCAGACAACCTAGCAGCAGATATCAATCAGCGAATACGGAGCAAAGCCTCAGCTGAACAGTTTATCAACAATCTGTCGGCGACCAACTATGCCAACAACGCCATGGAACTCTATCGGATTCTGCCATCGGCAATAGGATCAAATAACCCGCCAGAGATAAAAATGGCTATTCTCGACAGCCTAAACCCAGCGATTATTAGATCCACCGAAGGTCTCTTACAGAACCCACTAAACCAGTCTACAGCCAAGGCTATATCCCTGGGTCAATCACTGGTCCGACGTCTTTTTGAGGGCTATAAACTGGTTATCTACCAGCTTGGGGGCGAGCTCCCAGCAAATCCAAAGCAAACCAGCAAAGGCGGCCATTTAGCTCAGTGCATCCTTGCCGCCTGTCACCTGCTGGCAAGAATTCAACTCAACAGCTTTAGTCATTACCTACAACAGCCAAGCTTTTATTGGCGCGAATTGCACGCCCTCTACTTGCTCGCTGAGCAGCTTGGGGTTGCAAGTAAAAATATGCCTGACAATCTGGGTATCAACAGTTCAATCAAAAAAGTCTATATAAAACTCCTGCTTTTTAGCAGCACCAGACCCCATCACTTTTCCAATTACGAGCTGCGCTTTGTCTACAGTGAACTGGAATTTTGGTCCTCTCTCGCCGAGCTCCACAGAGGCAATGCGCAGGGGCTTTTTGCAGTAGACCCATCGACAAATCACGGGACTGTCTACGCGCATAAGGGTGACAACCATCAGGGACATATTATTCTCGACACCTCTCATTTGGTGGCTTTTTTAAAAGACATTATTCGCGACAATTCAGACCGCTTATTTTCCGACCGGGCCTCGCGCCGAGTTATAGGCGACCTGATCAAACAGTGGGGAGAAAAGCTTAAGCGCCGTGAGACACACATCAAGGATCAGGCGCAACTCTCGGTAACACAGGGCTTCACAGCAACCCTGTGCATGCTATCAAAAACCGATAGTTTCGATAATTTTCTGCGCCTCTGCGGGCAACAGCCGCCAACAAAAAATAACCAGGGATCCAGCATCAAACGAATAGATGATGTTTGGGGCACAGCATTTGAAAACCTCGACAGCCATCCGGATGACCCAGTTATCTACATGCCAATAGGGACTAAAAATAGTCGTCTAAAAGTGATTCAAGCACTGCGTAAAGATGTCAGCCTCAATGGTGCCTGCATCGAGTTAAATGATAAAAAAGCACAGCTGCAACCAGGAGAGCTGATCGCAGTTCGCACCCGAGAAGCGAACAAATGGATGGCAGGAATTGTGCGCTGGAAAAACATCTCCCCCGCCCTTTACAGCATCTGCGGAGTACAGTTTCCCGCTCGCCACTGCGGCCCAGCCGCTATTCGCATCAAGCCCCGAGGCCCTAACTCTGAATACCAATTTATGCAGGCTATATTGCTGTCACAAAAACGAGATCTCAGCGAAGGCGTCACATTGTTATGCCCGCCGCTACGCTACACTAAAAACGCTAAAATCTTTGTGCTAACCCCACTGCAACAGAGCTCCGCCATTATCGAGGAGGAATTGGAAACCACAGAACATTTATCGCACTTTAAAATAGTCTTTTGCTGATTTTTTAAACATTTTTTTATTAGGCGCTTTTTTATTAAGAGCTTTTTATTAAGGTTTTTTATTAAGGTTTTTTATTAAGAGCTTATTAAAACCCCAAGGAAGAAATAACTTTATGCGTTCAGATGAACCACTGCACATTTTAATCGTCGATAAATCAAACGACGAAGCCAATCGTTTTATCAGTATTTTGCGCAGCGCCGATTTCGTCGTCGAAGCTAAACTGGCAACCGATGAAGAACAGCTGCAAAAAACCATCTCCATGCGCAACTGGGACCTATTACTTGCCGCCCAAGATTACAGCAGGATTCCGACGCAAAATATTTTCCAGCGTATTCGCCGGGCCGAGAGGGATCTACCGGTTATCTTAATCAATCAAGAATATAACCCTGAAAAGGTTATCGAAGGTCTGCGTCTTGGTGCGGTTGATGTTGTGGTGGAAGATCAAGATCAGCATTTAATTAAGGTTGTCCAGCGTTCGTTACGCGGCGTGTATGAGCGCCGCCAATCGCGGGAATGGGAGCGCAAACTATCTGTCGCTGAAAAGCGCGCCCAGCATCTGATGAATATTTCACGCCTTCCCATCGCGATCGTCAAAGAGGGCGCCTATGTCTATGGCAATGATGCCTGCGCCAGTATTTTCGGCTTTAGTGATGTGGAGGAAATGCTCTGCATGCCGGTTATAGACAATATAGGCGCCAGGGATCGAGAGAAGCTTAAGGCCTATATGGTACCTCTGGATAGCGCCGATGAACTGATGCCTTTTGAAGCTGTAATCAAAACCGTCGACGCAGATGGCAAGGAGAGTGATGCGTTTCTGGAGATTCACCAGATTCAATACGACGCTGAACCAGCACTGCAGTTTACGATTAATAAGGACAAACTGTTTGATGCCAACATCGATCATAGCGAGCAGCAGAAAACCACCGAATACAGTGCCATTCAACCGCATCTGGTCTATGAACTGATTAGTCGAGGAATCAGTCGCTCAGTGCAAAGTGGTCAAGATTGCATGTTACTGAATATCCAAGCAGATCGATTTACCCAGCTGAAGGAAGACTTGGGCATAGCCAAAGCCGAAAAGATTGCCCACTCACTGGTAATGTTTATTGTTCAGCTGTTTGACCACAATCTCGACTGCGGCAGGATCTCAGAAAACTGTTTTGTCATAGTGCTTCCGGATACAGCGGAAGAAAAGGTGGTGGAACTGGCGGAGAACATCTGCCAGCAGATGGGCCAGCAGGTGTTTGATATAGACAATGAAACCTTCTCGCTGACCACCTCAATCGGTGTCACCGGCCTGAATGAAAATGTGCCCTCGGTTGAGCGCGGTCTCGAGCGCAGTGAAGAAGCTATAGCGCAGTTACGTGAAGAGAATAGTCTCGGCAATGGCGCCAAATTCTATATTCCAGATATTCACTCCGACGATATCTCAAAAGCTGAGGCAGTGGTTATCACCGCTAAAAACCTGCTCAGTAAAGGTGCTTTCTCGATTCGCTATCAACCCATAGTCGCGCTGATAGATGGTGGCAGCGGCAAAGAATACTACGAAGTAATTTTGGGTGTTAAAAAAGATATTCCAGCCAGCGAAATACCCGAGGACTTTATTACTAACCTATTTAAATCCGAGATTGCCGCAGAAGTGGATCGCTGGGTAATAGGCCAGGCGCTCGACGCTCTAACCGAGAAGCTGAAGACCAATCCTGAAACCCAGCTGTTTATTAATATCAGCGCCCAATCATTTGCCGGCAGTGATTTTTTGCCCTGGCTTCAAAAAGCCTTGAGTGATTCAAAGTTGCCTGCCAACGCATTAATTTTTCAGTTCCGCGAAAACGATGCCGTACGCTATCTCAACCAAGCTGCGGCACTCTGTGAGGAGATGAAAAAAGCTCAGGGGCAGGTAGGCATCAGCAACTTCGGACTCGCTATCAACCCACTTAAAACCCTGGAACGAATCAAGGCTGACTTTGTTAAAGTCGACCGCCTGATTGTTGAGAAACTGGCCGGTGCAGGTCAAGGCAAAGCTGCTCATGACAAAGCTGCCAATGAAAAAGCCACTCAACAAAAGGCCGCCAAAGGGAAAGAAGAATTCCAGGAGATTATCGCCGGCATGGCCGGAACTGGGGTCGATGTGATCGTGCCCTTTGTAGAGACGGCGACCATTACTCCCATACTCTGGCAGCAGGGTGTGCAATATATTCAGGGCCACTATATCAACAAGCCATCATTTACCATGGACTATGATTTCTCAGAGGGGCCCTGATATTGACCGGCTTCGCTCTAGCCGCGCCTCGTTGCAGGCCTCAATCGAGAATAAGCGTATCTTTATCACTGTAGCCAAGCAGGTAGAGAATGCCATCTAAGCCCAGATTGGAAATCGATTGCTTCGCGGAGGCCTTGACTAAGGGCTTGGCGCGAAAAGCAATACCGAGACCCGCAATGCTGAGCATGGGCAAGTCATTGGCTCCGTCCCCCACAGCAATCACCTGCTGTAGCATGAGACCTTCGCGCTCGGCGATTTCACGCAATAACTCGGCCTTGCGCTGCCCGTCAATAATTTCTCCCGTAACCCTTCCTGTAACCTGCCCATCGTCTATATCCAGCTGATTGGCATAGACATAGTCCACGCCCAGACGCTGCTGAAGATACTCACCAAAAAAGGTAAAACCACCAGAGACAATGGCGGTTTTAAAACCGAGTTTTTTCAGCGTCGAGATAAGATGTTCAGCGCCTTCATTTAAGCGCAGTCGCTCGGCCACAGATTGCAGAACACTGGCATCCAACCCCTTGAGCAATGCCATGCGCTGAGTAAAGCTGGATTTAAAATCGATCTCCCCCTGCATTGCCGCTTCGGTAATGGCGGCGACCTGATCGCCAACACCTGCCTCATGGGCCAATTCATCGATCACCTCGGCATCGATCAGCGTGGAATCCATATCGAATACCACTAGACGGCGATTGCGACGGAAAATATTATCTTCTTGATAGGCAATATCAATATCGAAATGACTGGCCAGCTCCAGTAGCGCACTCTTAAACTGCACTGCATCCTTGGGCTCACCCCGCACGGAGAATTCCACACAGGCACGTCCCAAATCCTCACTTTCATCCAGCTCCATCCGCCCTGAGAGGCGCACAATCTTGTCAATATTGAGGTCATATTCACTGGTTACTGTGGCTACAGCAGCCAAATGCTCAGGCTCAATTTTTCGGGCCAACAATGTCACTATATAGCGCGCCTTGCCCTGCTGAGCGACCCAGCTTTGATAGCGCTGTTCAGTGATTGGCGAGAACATCACCTGTATTTCTAAAGCCAGCAGACCGCGCTGCACAGCTTTGACTAGAGCCTCAGAATCTTTGCCGGCTGGCACTGCGGCGAGAATGCCCAGATTGAGCTGATCGTGAATCACCGCCTGACCTATATCTAGCACGGTGACCTCGAAGGTCGACAACACCTCAGTAACAACTCGCGTGACACCTGGCTTGTCTTGCCCCCACACATTTATCAGAAATAGTTCTTTCACAGATTGTGGCCATAGTTATTTTAAGGGCGCTATTATATAAAAGCCTGAGCAATAGGATAGAATGCGCAGCAATTAAATTTCAATCAGGCACTCTTCAAGGACTTCGGGATGCATCGCCAATACTCTCTGGCTAAAAAACTACCCGCGCTGGTACTGTCCGCCTGCCTGATTTTCGGCCTGTTTGGCTGGGCGCTTCTTTCCAGTTACGCCAGCCAGTTAAGCCAAGAAACGCTGCAAGAAAAAGGCGATCTGACCATTAATCAACTGGTCGAACTGGTTCGCGGCCCCCTGTTTAATGGCGACAGCATCAGTATTCAGGTGGCTCTGCAGAATGTTACCGAAGACCGAATCATCCTCGATGCCAGCGTCTATGATATCGGCGGCCAGCTGATAGCTCAGAGTAAAAAACCGGCACCAGAGACGTCCATCCCCATCAGTTTCAGTCGCAATATTGCACTTCAGGAAACTCAGGCCGGCAAAGTCCTGATCAGCATCGACAGTCGAGCGATCCAACAGCGTCATAGTCAGGTGGTCAGCAACTGGTTAATGCTGTGGGCAGTTTTCACCCTGCTTAGCAGCTATGGTTGCTTCCGCTTTGCAGAGCAACTTTCCCGACGCCTGCGAATGCTCACCAATCGCCTGCCCGGCAGCTCTGAGAGTCTAGATGATGAAATGGCCTCATTAGAACTGCGCCTGCAGCCACTGCTATCGAAAAGCAGTGATGAAGGGCTATCGGATACTGGTTATTACTGCTCACTGATTACCGCGACAATCAAAAATCGACACCGTCTCGAGAGTCAACTCAACCGTCAGAATCTGACCCAGCTATTTGAAAAAATTGACTACTGCACATTGCGAACCTTAGAACTCTACGCCGGCCAGCGTATTGAAGGTGGCAGCGGCAGCATCAACTTTTATATTCGCTCGACTCAAGTGTCGAAACAGCACCTGCTGATATGCCTGATGGCGATCTACTCTCTGCAACAGGTACTCGAGCGGCTCTCGGAAGAACTGGGTATTGATTTAGATATCTGCTGGGCACTTTGCAGCGACAACATCCCCTCTGCACCATTGTTCCGCCACCACGAGGGCCTCGACAAACTGAAGAGCGCTACCGCAAGCCTGGCCGATGATCTTGATAAAGGCGCAATTGCTGTGCAATCGGCAGAGTTTGATATTGAGCAGCTATCGTCGATTGCTCGCTTTCTGCCCTTTAAAGAGAATTGTTTTGTCTTGCAGGGTTTTCCTGAGGGGCGCCAAATGCTACTCGAAAAACAGATCCAACATTTGGCCACGATCTGTCTCTAAGGGTTCTTTAGACTACTCTAGTGAGAATTTTGAGGTATCAAGATTGGGAGTTTTAGTCGACGGTATTTCAGTCTCTTTAACCATACTGGTTCCAACAGGCTCGAGACTGAGGTGATCCAGCGAAGCAGAAAATACTGCCTGGGCCCCTCCCTTTTCAGCGCTATCCGTAACATCACTGCCCAGGGGCGCTAGGGATAATGGGTTTTGCTGAGCAGACTCAGGCTCTGTTGAATTGGGGACTATGATCGCGACTGCACCGGCATCACTCAGCCGCTTGAGAATGCGCTCAGCGGTAATCATATCAACGCCGCGCTTAAGTCGAACGGGAGTTCCTGAAAATAGCTGTTCAGCAGCGCTGGAGTCTAGGTTAAAACTTTCCGCAACCCGCTGTTTAACCTTTTCTAGACTGCTGCCCTCGGTAATCTCACCGCGAAACACCACATCAAAGAGATCGGCTACGGCACTTTTCTCAGCCTGACTTTTGGACAAATCCTTGTCGATCATTATTTAACCTCCTGGCTCTATTGGGAGTGCAACTAACGTACTTTTAGTCCTAGCTTGCCTTAGGAGCTTGCCTTAGGAGCTATCACTGAGATACTGATCCATCTCCAGCGCAGGCGACGCCTCTCTGGGTGTGCCGACAATCTTGGCGGGCACGCCAGCCACCGTGACATGGGCCGGCACCGACTCAAGCACCAAACTACCGGCACCAATTTTTACGCCATCGCCAATCAACACATTGCCAAGGATCTTGGCACCAGCGGAAATCATCACGCCATTGCCAATGGTTGGATGGCGGCTACCTTTAATGCAGCCACTGCCGCCTAGAGTCACAGAGTGCAAAATAGATACATCGTTACCGACAATAGCGGTTTCACCTATAACTAACCCACTGGCGTGGTCAATCATAATGCCACTGCCAATCTTGGCACCCGGATGAATATCAACAGCGAATACTTCGGATATCTGGCTCTGTAGATAGAGCGCCAAATGGTTGCGCTCCTGAAGCCACAACCAGTGAGCCACCCTATATAACTGCAATGCCTGAAACCCCTTGAAGTAAAGTATAGGCATAAAATGGTTGTCGCAGGCTGGGTCACGATCGAAACAGGCACGGATATCAGTGCGCGCGGCATCACAGATTGCGTCATCACTGTCCATGGCCTCAGCCAAAACCTCAGAGATGGCGGCTGCGGACATCACCGAGCTGTGTAACTGCTGGGACAGATTAAAGCACAGCGCCTGAGCCAAACTCTGATGACTCAAAATGGCGGCATCAAAAAAACCGCTCATCAAGGGCTCTTGAGAGGCCGTGAGGCGTGCTTCGCTGCAGATTATGTCCCACAGAGGGTCATTGGCGATCATCTATTGTCTTTCCTATCGATTAACGTGACGCTTTCACTCTTAATTTTTAACACTAATATACCGCTGAAAAAGCTCATCTAGACGAGCTAGTACTGTCTCTTTATAAACCAGATCTGCGCTGGCGAGCCGCTCGGCGAGGACCTCAACGGTTAACTGGGCAGCATAATTTTCTGCTACCGGCCTATAACTAATATGCCAGCGCTCCGGGGCAATACCCCCCAAATCCTGGGCATAGGGCCGATAAAAATCAGCCGACGCTAACACGGAGCTATCGAGCCAATCGTGGAATGGCGCGAATACACCACTGCCCTCAACCTCTTCTGGTACCAGCTGAATTTGATAATCGGCATCCACTGCAGCGGCATCATAGATATCAAAATCCGTTCCCCAGTGATGGCGAGACGCTCCAGGCAAGGCCGACCAGCGCATCACAGCCTGAATCTGCTGCCATTCGCTAAGCTGAGTTAAATCCAGGCGCGCGCCACTGTCATCGAAGACCGGACGTAGACCACTGAGTTTATGGTTCCAGATAATTAACTGTCGATCAAAGCTGCGGAAGCTACTGCACAGGCGCAGATCAAAACCGTTCTGGGCGGCTTGCTGGCAGAGACTATTTAGTGGTTCAACCACTGCACCGTGCACCAGCGCGCCAGACCAATCCACTAAATGGCTCTGGGTGCAGCCGGTAAGGCGCTGTGACTCTATTTTAAGATGATCCTGCATGGCAGTGTTTATACCCGCGCTACAACCCATAAGTAAAGGAGCATTTACGCTTCGAGACAGTACATTGTTAAGAGACTTTGACATAAGATACTCGGCATCATTGAATTCTGGGTCTTTGACCTCAGATATACAGTCATAACAAGCTCGATCATCAACTATATAAAATTTTCTAAAGAGGTATTCACGTGTTAAGGATAGGTTTGTTTTTACTGACCAACCTGGCAATTATTATTGTTGCCAGCATTTCCCTGAGCCTGCTCGGGGTCAATAGCATACTCGCGGACAATGGCGTCGACCTCAATCTAACGTCTCTACTTATATTCTGCGCGGTGTTTGGCTTTATTGGCTCTTTTGTCTCACTGCTGCTGTCGAAATTTATGGCCAAGATGACGACCAAGACAAAAATTATTCAGCAACCGGCCAATGAGCAAGAGCGCTGGTTGGTTACTACCGTGGCCGAGCTCGCCAAGAAAGCGGATATAGGTATGCCAGAGGTGGGAATTTTCCCCGCGCAGCAGTCCAATGCCTTTGCCACGGGCTGGAATCGAAACAAGGCTCTGGTAGCTGTCAGCGCCGGGCTACTGGCGCGCTTTGACCGAGACGAGGCGCGGGCTGTTCTGGCCCATGAAATCGGCCATGTGGCCAATGGCGATATGATCACCCTGAGTCTGGTTCAGGGCGTGGTCAATACCTTTGTTATGTTCTTCGCCCGTTTGATTGGTTTCTTTGTCGATCGCGTGGTGTTGAAAAATCAGCGAGGTCTGGGATTGGGCTATTGGATTACTACTATAGTTGCAGAGATTTTCCTCGGCATCTTGGCCTCTACTATTGTGATGTGGTTTTCTCGACGCCGAGAATTCTATGCCGATGCGGCAGGTGCCTCACTGGCCGGACGCGGAGCCATGATCAAAGCCTTGCAAAGACTCCAGCAAGAGAGCGCAGCTCAGGTTGAAAATCAGATGCCAGACACTATGACCGCCTTTGGAATCTCTTCCGGCTGGAAAAAGCGACCCTCGAGACTGTTTATGACTCACCCACCATTGGAAGAACGAATCGAGGCGCTGCGCTTTGGACAATAATCAACAGTCAGTTGAACGAGATTACTTTCTCTGCCAACTCAGCGATCTCGAAGAGTTACAGAGCATTGAACTAGAGATTGACGAACGTAAGCTGTTTGCTATTCGTCAGGACAATCAACTCCATGCCTACTGGAATAGCTGCCCTCATATGGGTATTCCGCTGAATTGGATGCCAGGGAAGTTCCTTGATCTGGATGGCGCACTGCTGCAGTGCTCGGCCCATGGCGCGCTGTTTCAAATTGATAGTGGCGAGTGCATTGGCGGACCCTGTGTCGGCGACCGCCTAACGCCCATATCTCTGAAACAGGATGGTGATCAATATTTTATCGCCGCTGATCAGCCTCTACCTGCCCGGTTGATTAACCTCCGCGAAGCGGCGCTGCGAGATCTTGACTAGAGCGCTAACTGCAACGGCCGCTGCAAACTAATGCAGCCATGGGTCATATCCGCCTGCCAAACAATTACTTCAACCCCAGCGGCAATCGCCGCGGTTAACGTCTCGGCATAAACCGGGTCTATATGACCCGCAACAGAGACCTCGGTGACTCCGTTCAATTGAACACAGAAAAATAGCACCGCCCGATGCCCTTCAGCCACCATAGCCATCAGCTCACGCAGATGTTTGCTGCCACGGGTGGTCACTGAATCGGGGAACTGCGCGTGGCCATCACCGCAATCTAGAGTAACGTTTTTAACTTCCACGTAGCACTGTGCCCTTTGAGTTCCAGACTCGCTGCCATCACCCTTTCCATCCTCTCCATCCTCAAGCAATAGGTCGATGCGGCTCTTCTCCTCACCGTAGCGCACCTCTGTGCGCAGACTAGCGTAACCACGCAGCTCTGGAATAAGGCCATTTTCGATCGCTTCTCGCACCAGATGATTGGGCCGACCAGTATTCACCCCTGCCAAATTGCCAAAACTAGTGGTGACAACCTCAAGAGTCCCAGCCAACTTGCGCTTGGGATTATTCGACAGGGAGTACCAGCAGGGAGAGCCCTCCACCTGACAATTTTTCATTGATCCAGTATTCGGGCAGTGCAGCGTAATCACATGGCCATCTGCAGTATAAATATCGGTAAAAAAACGTTTATAGCGCTTAATAAAAGTACCGGAGAGGAGCTTGGGAGTTATATCCATGGAATGATTATTTTTCCGTCTTAAAGTGGCAATGTTAATGGTTTATGTTATGAATAGAAGGTATTAAAAAAATTATAGTCCCTGTAAAGTTTGCCATGGATATGGCTCATTACAGTCCATGCGCACCAATGTGGCGCTTAATTGACCCCAGACGCAGATAAAAAGAGTTTTATGGCAGCCAAAGGTAAATTTCACTTGAAAAATTGGCTCAAAATCTCTATAAACGCACGTCCTGTATTTTAGGGTCTGAAATTTAACCGTGGACGTTAGAGATGGCAACAGCAAAAACTAAAGCTAAGGCAGATTCAGCTGGATCGGCAACTCTTCATGGTCTCTCTCCTTATGTAGAGAAGAAAAATGAAGAGTACATGAACGAAAAGCAGCGTGAGCACTTCAAAGAGATCCTCAAGGCATGGCGTCGTGAGTTGATGGAAGAAGTCGACCGCACTGTGATGCATATGAAAGACGAAGCAGCGAATTTTCCAGACCCTGCCGACCGCGCCACTCAAGAAGAAGAATTCAGCCTTGAGCTGCGTACTCGCGACCGCGAGCGCAAGCTAATCAAGAAAATTGACAAGACGCTAGTGCGCGTCGAAGAAGATGACTACGGCTTCTGTGACCAGTGCGGTGTCGACATAGGCATTCGCCGACTCGAAGCGCGCCCAACAGCCGACCTCTGTGTTGACTGTAAAACACTCGATGAAATCAAAGAAAGACAGATCACCGGCGGCTAAATAGCCGTCGACTCAGTTGCTGACTGATTGCGCTATCGGGTTACTATATAGTGTCCAGCCAATAGTCAGCCAACTGCCTCTGGTCAAACGATGAACCCCTCAGCCTATATTGGCCGCTTTGCACCCTCACCCACCGGGCCTCTTCATTTTGGTTCTCTAGTCTGTGCTCTCGCCAGTTTTCTCGATGCGCGTCATCATCAAGGCCAATGGCTGGTTAGAATCGAAGATATAGACCCCCCTCGAGAAATACCCGGCGCCACTAACACCATCCTCAAACAACTGGAATCTCATGGCTTGTTCTGGGATGGCGATCTGCTCTATCAAAGTCAACGCAGTGATGCCTATAACGCGGCATTGGCGCAACTGCACAGGGACGGTTTGAGTTACAGCTGCAACTGTAACCGTCAGAGAGTGGCCGCGCTCGGTGGTATTTACGACGGTCATTGCCGCCAGCATCAGGTGGGGTCCGACTCTGCGATTCGCCTCAGATTGCCTGAAACTGAAAGGGATTCAACAATCACCTTTGAAGATTTAATTGTCGGCGCCTACCCACAAAATCTCTGCAGCGAAGTTGGCGACTTTATTATCCGGCGGCGCGATCGATTATTCTCCTATCAACTTGCAGTCGCTGTGGACGATCAGTTTCAACATATCAGCCATATTATTCGCGGCTCAGACCTACTCGATTCCACGCCTAGACAGCTTTATTTACAGGGCTGTTTAGGTGCCAGTGCTGAGCAGACTGCAGCTATGCAATACGGCCACCTGCCGCTGGCGGTCAATGGCGAAGGGCAAAAGCTGAGCAAGCAAAATCACGCACCGGCTCTGATACCCGGAGAGGAATCCAGCAATCTCTGGTTGGCTCTCGAGTGGCTGCAACAGGCACCCCCAGTTGAACTCCGAAGTGAAAACAGCGCAACCATTCTAAGCTGGGCGATCAGCAACTGGTCTCTGGCGAAAATTCCTAACTGCGCCGAAATCCCTGCACCAAACTCGGTTTAATCCTCTCACAGAGGCCCCAGTTTGCTTTGCCAGGCAAGCTTGCATACCATCGCGGTGAATATATCTTTATCTCCTAATAATGAGCGCGTAAATGCTTAACTACCGATTAGTCGCGGTTTTAATTTTTCTCAGCAGTGTCGCAGTGCCCTTAGCATCGCGATGGTCTGTTGAATCTCATGGCAGCTGGTTTAGACCTTTTGTGGTCTGGGCACTGATTGTATTTGCGGCATACATACTCCAGCGCCACAGGAAATCAAATGAGTCTTGATATAGCCCTTATCGCAATTGGCTTCCTGCTAGCCAGCACTCTGGGCGCTTACTTGCTTGCAGCCTATGGCGGTGCACGCAGCCAGAGCCTGATTTTGGTATTGGCGTTATTTGCCGGCACTGGTGCACTGCTGGCCACTGGGACTATCGAGATGGCCGGTCGCTATGGCTTTAGTGTGGTGTTAGCGCTATTCGCCTTCACCATGGTATTTCTCTTTTCACCGCTAATTTTTTATCCGATCCGCAGGCTTAATGAGATTATCCGCTTTGCCTCCCTAGTAGATTTTCTGACGTTCCGTTTTCGCGGTAGAGCGATTGCAGTGATTGCCTGTAGCAGCCTGATTATTGTCACCATGCCACTGTTTCTCGCTCAATTTCTGGCGCTCTCATCAGTTCACGACTTTCTCTTCGAAGGCGATAAATGGCTGTTTAGGCTAACTGTTGTCGCAGTTATTATGTTGATTAACTGGAGTGCCATTAAGCAGGGGATGGCCCGCAGCCTGCGCTGGGTAATGGCCGCAGCAGGTTTTTTACTGCTTTTGGCACTGGCAACCTCAGCCCTGATCTCGGTTGAATCCATTTTTGGCAGCATCGGTGAAATGAACCAATGGGTTGTCAGCAGCGGTCAGCGATTAATAGTGCAGCGTATGGATTCCTCCTACAGCCTATTTGTTATTTTTCTCGCCGCCAGTTTTGCATTGCCGATCAACTTTAGCATTGTTATCTCCGAGCATATTTCTGATGATCAGGTTGGCGTCAGTGCCTGGGGTTATCCACTGCTGATGCTGCTCGCAAGCATCACCATCTTCCCACTGCTGTGGTCTGGTATTGCCGTGCAATCCTCATCGCCACTGCAAGACTATCTATTCGCCATTCCCGCTCTTGTCCAACATCCCATCGCAGCAGGACTAGGGGCAGCCAGTATCGTACTGGTGTCCATTGCACTGCTGTGCAACCTGTCGACCATGCTGGCTAAGATGGTACTCAATAGTTTTATTTTGCCGACCAAAGCGCTTCATCAACAGCCTCATTTGAGCCGCTGGATAAATCTGCGCCTTCTGGCAGTTTCAGCCGGGCTGATTATCGCCGGCGCGCTGCTCAACCATATAGTCAAAGCCCGCAGTATCACCGATCTCTATCTCGTTGGATTTGCCGGACTGGCCCATTTAACACCGGGCATGCTGGCCTCAATCTATCTGCCAAAAATTAACCGCAATGGTGTGATTGCCGGATTAATCGGCGGCGTATCCCTATGGCTGGTGGCACTGGCCCTGCCGATGCTATTTGGCGATTGGAGCTGGCAGCTGCCGGGGACCGACAAAGTACTTATCTTTGGCATGGAAAACTGGCAGACCTGGGCCTTTGAAGCACTGATGGTAAATATCTTTCTCTGTGCGGTTTTTTCCATACTCAGCCCCATGGACAGAGAACAGCAATCCTTTGCCCGACTGTGCATGGTCGACAATATCTATATCCCTGCACGCGTGCAGCTGAGCCACCATTCCGTTGAGCAGATGCTGTTCAGTCTGCGCAGGTTGCTCGGCAATGAAGCCGATGTAGAGATTAACCGAGCACTGCATAAACTCGACTTTGAACTCAGTGAAACCCGACCCGCAGCGCTACGCAAACTGCGCGACAGTCTCTACTCATCGCTGACCCTAAACTTCGGCGTGCTGGCGGCCTACAAAATGATGGAACAAACATTGCCTCTGGAGACACCCATGCGTCCAGAGCCCGATGATATCTATCTGATTGAGTCTGTACTCGCCATCGAGGGAGATCGCCTCACCGGTATTGCCAGCGAGTTAAATAAGCTGCGTATGCACCACCGGGAAATTCTCGACAATCTGCCAATTGGCATTATTGCCGTGGGACAGGGCGGTGAGATTATCAAGTGGAATAGTTCCATGACCCGCTACACCGGTATCGATAGCGAAATGGTGGCCGGCAGCCTGATTAGCGATCTGCCTGAGCCTTGGCGCGCTGCGATCAGTGTCTTTTTACAGGAAGACGAATCCAGCAAGGACAGTTTAGAACTCGAAGTAGCAGGTAAAACTCAATGGTTTGGCCTGCAGAAATCCACCGCCATGAGCCCTGACGACGATTTAATTCTTCTGGTGGAAGACCAGACCAAGTCAGTATTATTGCGTCAAAACTATATCAATAATGAACGTTTGGCCTCGGTGGGTCGACTGGCGGCAGGGGTAGCCCATGAAATCGGCAACCCGGTGACCGGAATCGCCTGCATCGCACAGAATTTACAGCATGAAACTGAAGTCGCAGAAATTGAAACCTCTGCGGAGCTCATTCTCTCGCAAACTGACCGTATCAATGTGATTGTGCAATCGTTGATTAATTTCTCGCGCGGCGAGCAAACCTACCATGATCAACTGCAGCCAGTCTCGGTGCTGGCTGCCGCAGAAGAGGCCATACAAATACTTAGCCTCACCAAAGACCAGCAGAGAGAGCAGTTTGTCTGCCTAGTCGACGCCGATATAGAAATTGTTAGCGATCACCGCCAACTGGTGCAAATTTTCCTCAACCTACTGGGCAATGCCCGAGACGCTACCACGGACGACAGCCCTATCGAAATCAGCTGCCAACCTGATGGGCCGCAGCTGCGGATTATGATCAGCGACCAGGGCAGCGGTATAGCCGAGCCCATCAAAGATCAGCTATTCGAACCCTTTATCACCTCTAAAGAACCTGGCCAGGGCACTGGCTTGGGCCTCTGGATGGTGTTCAATCTAGTTAAAAATCTTCGCGGTGAAGTGAGCCTATCAAGCCCAGCTAACAACAGTGACCGCGGCACCACGGCAGAGTTACTGTTCGACCTAAATAAACATTAAACCGGACTCAGAGCCATTAAGTTACTTGTGTCAGCAGAGCTTCAAGGTAACAATATGGCTCAGTCCCGAGACCACGCAAAAGATCTATGAGCAATGCGCCCCACAGAGATAAAATTCTGATCGTCGAAGACGAAGAGATCATCCGTGTATCCCTGCGTAAATTGCTCGAGCGCCATGACTACGATGTCAGTGATGCGGTTAGCATCAAAGCCGCAAGTGAAAACGTTGATTTCAAACAATTCGCTCTGATTATCAGTGATCTGCGCCTTCCCGGGCAGCTGGGTACTGATCTAATTAAAATGGTCGATCCAGTGCCAGTCCTGATTATGACCAGCTACGCCAGCCTGCGCTCAGCGGTCGATACTATGCGCCAGGGTGCTGTCGACTATATATCCAAACCCTTTGATCACGACGAGATGTTGCTCTCAGTTAGACGCATTCTCAGCGCATCGAGACACCGAGCTGTAGCCGCGAAAACATTGGGAGATATAGCACTACTGGGGTCCAGTGAGGCCATTAAGAAGATCACCCGAGTAATCCCCAAGGTCGCAGCTTCCGACTTACCAATCCTGATCCAAGGCGAAACCGGCAGTGGTAAATCTGCTCTGGCACTGGCTATCCACAACGGCAAAAAATCCACTCGGCAACGCTTTATCAACATCAACTGTGCCGGGCTCAAAGAAGCTGAGTTTGCCAGTCAGCTCGATGTTAGCAGCTCGAGCACCACTGTGTTTCTCAATAATATCGCTGAATTAGAGGCCTCTCTGCAGCCGTTACTCCTGAGAGCAATGCAGAACAGTCAATGTCGCTTTATCTGTTCATCAGATCAGGACTTAGAAAAGCTCTGTAAAGCTAATTTGTTCCGCAAAGATCTCTACTATGAAATTGATGTTGTCAGCATAGCCATGCCGACAATGCGCCAACGAAGCGCCGACATCTCGGTTATTATCCAGGAAATCCTCACACACTTTGATGATGTCAGCTCGGGATTAACTGAAGACGCCGCTCAGGCACTGATCGACTATCATTGGCCAGGCAATCTGCGGCAGCTAAAAAACACCCTGCAGCAGGCGGTAATTTTGGCCTCTCCAGGGGAGCCAATCGATGCTGAGCTTATCGGCCTTGGCGAAATAACTCCAAGCCCAACGCAAGTAACAAGGCATCTCAGTGCTGGTTCAATTGACCAGCGTATCACCCAAGATTACGACGCTCCCGCAGGTCTGTCACTGGAAGATTACTTCACCCGCTTCGTGCTTGAAAACCAAGAGAATATGAGCGAAACCGATCTCGCCAAGAAACTCGGCATCAGCCGCAAGAGCCTCTGGGAAAGACGCAATAAACTGGGTATCAGCCGCAAAAAAGGCGATGAGTCGCTCAGCGACTAACTGCCATCAAAGGCCGCTTTAGTCTCCCGTCGAGTTGTTTCCTCTGTTAAACTCACAGCTCTAATAACAACCTAATCGGCAATCACTTAATGCTGAAACGCATAAGTCAGTTTTTCCAACGAGATAAATCCTCAAAAAGCGCCTCCGGCCCGCTAGTTTTTGGCGACGGCCAGCATTGCCTTTCGCCGGATATGATCAATCGCGATGCCTTTAAGGTAGTCGATGTCTTACAAAAGGCCGGATTTGAAGCCTATGTAGTCGGCGGCTGTGTGCGCGATCTACTTATCGGTTTAAAACCCAAAGACTTTGATGTCGCCACTAGCGCCAAACCCTGGGAAGTCAAAGAACTGTTTCGCCGCTCGCGAATCATTGGCAGGCGTTTTCAAATCGTCCATGTCCAGTTTAGCCGCGAGATTATCGAGGTTACCACGTTTAGGTCTAACAGCAGTCAGTCGACCAGCAAAAACCGTCGCCAGCAAACTGATTCGGGCATGCTTACAAGAGACAATGTCTTTGGCACGGTGGAAGAGGATGCCTCACGCCGCGATCTCACTGTAAATGCGCTCTATTACGATCCCAGCACCAACAGCATCCACGACTTTACCAATGGTATTGACGATGTAGATGCCAAAATAATCCGTATTATCGGCGATCCTGAAACTCGCTTTCGCGAAGATCCAGTGCGCCTGTTGCGGGTCGCGCGCTTTGCCGCCAAGCTCGGTTTTAATATAGAACCTGCCACTGCAAATCCAATGAAGCACCGCGCCGCTGATCTGCAGCAGGTCTCGCCACCGCGTCTGTTTGATGAAACACTGAAATTGTTTATGAGCGGCCAGGGTCTAGACACCTTTAAGATATTGGTTGAGCACCGCCTGTTCGATTATATAGTTCCTCAGCTAGGGCCTATGCTCAATGATCGTCAGGGTATACCCATGAAACTGGTATCTCAGGCACTGATCAATACAGACAAACGTATCCGGGCTTCTCAGCGTGTTACCCCAGCCTTTATTTATGCCGCTCTGTTGTGGCCAGCGGTGCAGAGACTCGCCAGTAATTTTGAGAAGAATGGTAACTCACCACCCTATGCTCTGAGCAAAGCGGCGGGAGAAATTATTCTCAACCAGATTCCCGTCACTGCAATTCCCAAGCGCTTTAGCATTCCAATGCGTGAAATATGGGACTTACAGTTGCACCTGCGACGTCGCGGAGGCAATCGTGCCCAGCGTTTGGTCGAGCACCCACGCTTTAGAGCAGCCTATGATTTTGTCTTGCTCCGGGAGCAGGCTGGGGAAAATCTCGACGGTCTCGGTGCCTGGTGGACGACCTATCAGGACGCTAACCCCGAAAGCCGTCAGACTATGGCGGACGATGTTATGGCTACTGACCGCAGCCCGAAAAAACGCCGGCGCAGACGCAATAGCCCCAAACCTAAAGCGGATCCAGCGCAGTAATGGCCGATGTCTATATTGCCTTGGGCAGTAACCTGGACAGCCCGCACAGCCAGCTAGATAGCGCCCTTAAGGCCATTGCGCAACACCCTGACATTCAGCTGATCAGGGTATCAAGTCGCTATCAGACGCCACCAATTGGTCCTCAGCAGCCAGACTTTATCAATGCCGCAGCACAGCTCAGTACTCAACTGCCTCCACTGGAACTACTCGATGCGCTGCAAGCGATAGAACAACAACAAAACCGCGTCCGCAGTATTCACTGGGGTCCCCGAACTCTAGATCTAGACATTTTGTTTTACGACAATCTGCAGCTCGATAGCGAGCGCCTAACAATCCCCCATCCGCGCATAGGCGAGCGCGCGTTTGTTCTAGTTCCCCTGGCGGATATCAATGCTCAGCTCAGACTTTCCAATGGCGAAACTGTGGCTCAACTATTGGCAAACTGCTCTCAGCAAGGTATTGTCAAAAGTCCATTCGGCGAAGCGTAAACAGCCGACAAAGTCGTCCATAGCCTGCGCGCTGAATTTCGGAGAACAATGTGGAACAAACAATTCTCAGCGAATTTAATCTCGATCTGGCTACAGCCACAATCCCACAATATATTGCTATAGAAGGGCCAATTGGTATTGGCAAGACAACGCTAGCAAAGCGTCTCGCCCACTCATTTAACTATGAAATACTGCTTGAAGATGCCGAGGAGAATCCCTTTCTCGAACGCTTTTATCAAGACCGTCGCAGCAATGCCCTGCCCACCCAGCTGTTTTTTCTGTTTCAGCGCATGCGCAAACTGCAGGAGTTGCGCCAGGGAGATATTTTCCAGCAGGTTCGAATCGCCGACTTTTTAATTGAAAAAGATCCGCTGTTTGCCAAGATAACCTTGGATGACGACGAGTACCGACTCTACCAGACGGTCTATGACAATATTATTAGCGACCTGCCAAAGCCCGATCTAGTGGTCTATCTGCAGGCTCCCACTGAGACACTCTTCGATCGAGTTCAGCTGCGCGGTGCACCCAGCGAACGCTCTATAGAGCTCAGCTACCTGCAGCAACTGAATGACGCCTACACACAATTTTTCTATTACTACGACGACACGCCTCTGCTAATCGTCAACACAGAAGCCATAAACTTGGCGAAAAGTGAGCGCGACTATCAAAATCTGGTGGAGTACATGCTGCAAATTAGTTCTGGGCGACATTACTACAACCCTCACCCTCTGCAGTAAAACCGCTATAATCTCGCCATCGAGACGCTATTGAGGCGAAAAAAGACAACTATGAAAACAACAACGATTAGCAATCTTGCAGCAATGAAAGCCAATGGCGAAAAATTCGCTGTGATTACGGCCTATGATTTCACCTTCTCAAAGCTGATTGAGACTGCCGCGATCGAAGTGGTTTTAGTGGGCGACTCTCTCGGCAATGTGGTTCAAGGTCGTGACAGTACTCTGCCAGTGACCATAGACGATATGGCTTATCACACCGAAGCCGTTAAGCGCGGCAACAACCGTGCGCTACTGATGACAGATATGCCCTTTATGTCTTATGCCACAGAGGTGCAGGCGCTGGATAATGCCGCCATTCTGATGCAGGCCGGCGCGCAGATGGTCAAACTTGAAGGCGGAGCTTGGCTTGCAGATACAGTTTACCTGCTCAGTCAGCGCGGCATTCCCGTCTGTGGTCATGTGGGTCTTACACCGCAGTCGGTGCACAAACTCGGCGGCTATAAAGTTCAGGGTAAAGAGGATCAGGCCGCGGAGCTGATGATTGCCGATGCCCTAGCCCTAGAGGATGCCGGTGCGGAACTGATAGTAGTGGAATGTGTGCCCTCGGCACTGGGCAAGCAGCTCGCTGAAGCCCTGACCATTCCGGTTATTGGTATTGGTGCCGGACCGGATACAGATGCTCAGGTGTTGGTACTCCACGATATGCTGGGAATCTCACAGCGCCTGCCGCGCTTCTCCAAGAACTTCCTTGAAGAGCAGGCCTGTATCCAGGACGCGATCACCGCTTACGGTGCCGCTGTGCGCGATGGAACGTTTCCCGCACCAGAGCACTGCTTTAAATAATCTGTGATTCGATTAAAAAAATAAAAACAAATAGCGAGAAAACAATTCCATGAGCAATGACCAATCAATTTATGACTTCACTGTTGCAGATAGCAGCGGCAACCCTGTTTCACTGGAAGACTATCGTGGCAAGGTGATGCTGATCGTCAATACTGCCAGCAAGTGCGGATTTACCCCTCAGTATACCCAGCTGCAGGAACTCTATGATCAATACAGTGATCGCAACTTCGTCGTCTTAGCTCTGCCCTGCAATCAGTTTGGTGGTCAAGAGCCGGGCTCCAATGCCGAGGTTCAGGAGTTCTGCCAGATGAATTTTGGACTTAGCTTTCCGGTGATGGGCAAGATTGACGTCAATGGCAAAGATCAACACGCACTGTACACCCACTTAAAAAGTCAGGCCGGCGGTATGTTCAACAGCAAGATTAAGTGGAATTTCACCAAATTTTTAGTCGACCGCGAAGGTCAGGTGATAGAACGCTATGCGCCCATCCGCAAGCCCAAAGACATTGCCGCGGATATCGAAAAACTACTTTAACCCAAAGCGGGTTTCAAGCAACGGTTGCCGTAGTCTGACGGCAACCTTTAGCGGTCTACAAGCCTCTATAGCAGTCTATTTGTTAGCGCGCAGTTCGGTGAAATACTTCTTCGCCGCCGCATTGACCTTGGGTGCCAACACCAGCGTTGAGATCATCGTGGGAATCGCCATGGTGGCATAGGCAGCCAGAATCAGGCCATTCACTATGTCCATAGACACCACTGCGCCAACCACAATCAAACTGATATAAACCGGCGTGTAATAATGCTCAATCTCGGCGCCGAACAAAAATCCAGCACACTTAACCCCATAGAACCACATACTCACCATGGTGCTAAAGCTCAGCATGCCAACCATAATCAACAGCAGATAAATACCGGTCACCGGGAACACCTGCTCTATAGCGCGAGCCGTCATAGTCACACCCGCAAGTCCAGAATCTGCCTGCCAGACTCCGGTCAATAGAATAATCAGCGCAGTGCAGGTACAGACCACTAAGGTATCGATCACCGGGCCAACCATGGCGACAATCCCCTCGCGAATTGGCTCTTGAGTCTTAGCTGCACCATGGGCCAGCGACTCAGTGCCAATTCCCGCCTCATTGGAGAAGGCTCCGCGACGCACACCAATCATAATCACCGCACCCACCGAACCACCGGCTGCTGCTTCACCGGTAAAAGCGTCGGAAACAATCAACCAAAGCACCGCAGGTATATCAGCCAGATAGGTGTAGAGAATCACCGAAGTCATACCCAGATAGAGAATCACCATGGTCGGCACCAGGCGTACCGTTAGGCGGCCAATGCGTTCAATCCGCCCCGCTATAACAATGGTGACTAATACCGCCAGGGTAAGACTGGCAAAAAAATCAAACGCAAAATGCTGCTCGTTAGAGGCCAAGCCGGCAGGGATCGCGACACTGTCACGCAGCAGTTGAATAAACTGGTTAGCCTGAAAAAGCGGTAGCGCGCCGATCAGACAAGCCACAGCAAATAGCGCCGCTAGGGGATACCAGCGCTTGCCCATACCCTCCATAATCACGTACATGGGCCCGCCGCGCAGTGCACCGAGAGAGTCATGGCCGCGGAACATCACTGCCAGCGATGCAGTGTAAAACTTGGTTGCCACCCCGACTATCGCTGTGACCCACATCCAGAACACTGCGCCCGGGCCGCCAATACTAATCGCGATCGCAACACCGGCAATATTGCCTAGACCAATGGTGCCAGACAGCGCTGTAGACAGAGCCTGTGAGTGGGGAATATGCCCAGGGTCATTGGGGTCGCTGTACTTGCCGCGCAGCAGTGCAATAGCATGGCCAAAGTAGCGATAGGGCTGCATACGTGATCGAATCATAAAAAACAGCCCTCCGCCGACGAGAAGCACCACCAGTGGTGTGCTCCACATTAGATCAGCCCAGGCATTAAGAAAATTTTCGATTTGTTGCAGGGTAGTTTCAGTCATTATTTTTATTATTCTTTTGTGACAGTACAGAAAGCGCGATCAAAGCGACCGCGTAAAAAGGAACCGGTTACGAATTCTTAGGTTTTACATAGAGCACCAGACTGTGGCCAACCAACTGGTAACCTTTGTCTGCAGCAATACGCTCCTGCAGACTTTCAATCTCGGCGTCGTGAAACTCAATCACCTTACCGGATTCAGTGCAGACCATATGATCATGGTGCTCGCCGCGATCAATCTCGTAGATTGCTGGGCCGTTATCAAAGTTGTGGCGCTCCACCAGACCCGCCGCCTCAAATTGGGTGAGCACGCGATAGACTGTGGCAATGCCCACATCGCCATCAGAATCACGCAGTGCTTGGTAAATATCCTCAGCTGTCATATGACGATCGCTGCAGTTTTCGAGGATCTGCAGAATCTTAACTCGCGGTAATGTCACCTTGAGTCCGGCTTTTTTTAGTTCTTGATCTTCCAGAGTCATGCTTAGCCCTTCTCTATGCTGGTCGGTTTGGGTATTATCCCCGTTCGCTCAACCAACGGGAACCCCACACATGCGAATAGTTCTGATTTGCTTAATAAGTTTTACGCTTCTAGCCAGTGGCTGTAGCTGGATAAAATTCCCTGGGGTACACAAAGTAGCCATTCAGCAAGGTAATATTGTTGATCAGGAGATGATTGATAAATTGCTTCCGGGCATGACCAAGTCTCAGGTTCGCTTTGTACTCGGCACTCCTCTGGTGGCAGATACCTTTAACCAAGCACGCTGGGATTATTTCTACAGCCGTAAAGCACCATCTGGCAAAGAGACTCAAGAACAGGTGACAATCTTCTTTGATGAGGACGACAAGCTCGAGCGCATGACCGGTGACTACCTGCCCAGCACTGCTGCGGAGCCCGAGCCTAAGTAGACCGACTTAAACAGACCGACCCACGCTTTTTGTTAGACAGTCTTGCCTTCAGTTTCCGCCTGTTCTTTCTTAAGCTTGGCTTCCTCTGCACGGCGACGTCGCACTTCTTTGGGGTCAGCGATCAAAGGTCGATAGATTTCCACTCGATCACGTTCCTGCAGCTGGTAGGCGCTGGGCTCAGCCAAGCCCTTAGTGCCTAAAACCTGGGCAAAAATACCCATCTTGCAGGTCTCCAGATCAATCTGCGGAAAGCTCTGCACAATGCCCGACTGCTCAACCGCCTGCAGAGCTGTGGTTCCAACAGCCACCTTTAATTGAATCAACTTTTGTTTCTCTGGCAGTCCGTAAACCACTTCCACCACAATCATATTACTGTCAGTCATCTGTCTTCCCATATACTTGATCAGCACGGCGACACAGCGAATCCACAAGATCGTTTGCCATATTCGAGAACAGCTTTGATGCTGCCATGCCCATCGCCATACTGTTAAATTCAAATTCCAAATCAAGGCTCACTTTGCAGGCCTCTGGAGTCAGAGCTTTAAACTGCCATACACCGCGCAGCGTTTTAAACGGCCCATCCTCAAGACTCATTTCAATGGTAGTCGGGGCACTGAGACTATTGCGCGTCATAAAGCTAGTTTTGACGCCAGCCTTCTTTAAATCCAGTCGCGCCACCATGGCCTTGTCGCTATGTTCAAAGACCTCAGCACTCTGACAGCCATCCATAAACGCAGGATAATTGGCGACATCGTTGACCAGATCAAACATCGCCTGATCTGAGTACATCACCAATGCTGAACGCTGAACCTTATTCAAAGTAATTTCACCTTACTAAGCCTTATGCAAAGAACTTGTCATAGATACCCATGACAAAGACTGCAGCTATAGCCACTGGCGCCACATATCTGAGCATTGCGCGCCAGCACTGCATCACCCATGGCGAAGTGCCCTGCATTTCATCGTCGACAAATTCATCTTTCATCACATAGCCGACAAACAGGGCAATCAAAAGACCCGACAAGGGCAACATCACATTGGAGGTGAGGAAGTCTAAGAAGTCGAAGAAGGTAAATCCAGCAACTGTCGAGTCGGCCCAGATATTAAACGAGAATACGCTACCCAAGCCCAGCACCCAAGTGCCACCGGCGATCAGGGAATTGGCCTGAATTCGATTCATATTTTTGGCTTCAATCAGCCAGGCAACAGCGGGCTCAAGTAGCGAGATAGCGGAGCTCCAAGCGGCGATGGTCACCAGCACAAAGAACACCGAGCCGATCAATAGTCCGCCAGGCATGTTGCCAAAGGCCACCGGCAAGCTGATAAACATCAGGCCAGGACCGGCACTGGGTTCAACACCGGGGGTTGCAAAGACGATAGAGAAGATAATCAAGCCAGAAATAATCGCCGTCATACTGTCGAAAAAGGCGACGGTCAAAATGGTCTTACCTATATTGGCGTTCTGCGGCATATAGGCTCCATAGGCCATGATCGCACCCATACCTATACTCAGAGTAAAGAACGCCTGGCCCATTGCCTCTAAGACTCCGCGGCCCGTCAATGCGGCAAAGTCAAAGGTAAAGAGGAAATCCCAACCGGCCTGAAAGTTGCCACGAAAGAAGCTAAAGCCGAGCAGTATCAGCAACATAATAAACAGCAGCGGCATTAAAATTTCTACCGCCACACCAAGGCCCTTTTTAACACCACCCACTACTACACCCACACAGAGCATCAGAAATAAGCTCTGCCAGAACACCAGTCGCGTTGGATCGGCCAATAGATTACCAAAAACCCCAGCTGCCAAATCACCTGTAGCGCCACGCAACTCACCCGAGGCCATGGCAAAAATATAGTCCAGCGCCCAGCCAGCAATCACCGCATAGAATGAAATAATTAGCATGCCAGCTACAACACCGAGCCAGCCAATACTGCGCCAGGCCGAATGTGCATCACTCTCAGCAACTATGTCTCTCATAGAATTGATGGGGCTTTGACGACCGCGGCGACCTATAGCCACTTCAGCCATCATCACCGGAACACCGATTAATAAAATACAGGCTATATAGGCGAGGACGAATGCGCCACCGCCGTTACTGCCGGCAACATAGGGAAACTTCCACATATTGCCAAGGCCCACCGCCGAACCAGTGGCCGCCATAATAAAGGTCCAGCGACTAGTCCAAGTTCCGTGCATGCCTTTTTGCTGTAAGCCCATAAACTACCCCAAAAAATGATGTTGAATTGTAACGCTATCGCCAAGGTGATCCTAATTAATTAGCCACCATTGAGTGCGCATTTGGTTATGATAAATAGATCAGCAGACGTATAATCGCGAGTTATGACAAAAAAGAAACCTAAAGCTCAATCCAGCACTATCGCCCTCAACAAGAAGGCGAAGCATAACTATTTTCTCGAGCAAAAGTTTGAGGCGGGAATTGCCCTGATGGGCTGGGAAGTGAAGAGTCTGCGCGAGGGCAAGGTCAATCTTACCGACACCTATGTATTGCTGCAGAATGGCGAGGCCTGGTTGATCGGCACCAATATCACGCCGCTGCCAACCGCATCGACTCACTATGTCACCGAGCCGATTCGCTCGCGCAAGCTGCTGCTCAATCGCCGCGAATTAGATAAGCTTGAAGCTGGGGTCAATCAAAAGGGCCACACCTGTGTCTGCACCGCGATGTATTGGAAAAGCCATCTTATTAAAGTTGAGATCGCCCTGGCCAAAGGTAAGGCGGATTTCGATAAGCGCAATGACGACAAAGAGCGTGACTGGGATCGTCAGAAGCAGCGAATTATGCGGCACTCTGCATAGCAGCGCTGGGCATAGCAACGCTGGGCATCATTCGCTGGTCCGTCGAGACTAAGCGATTAATTTTTGTTGCCGAACAACCCTTTTAGGCTGCCAGCCTTCTCCTTGATCTGATCTTCCAGCGATTTCCCCATATCCTTAATCGCTCCTGACTGGCTTACGGCCTTGCCTGCCGCGCGGGTAATGGCGCCGATAATTTCCGCTGCGGCCTCAGCGCCAGAGACTCCATCACCGCCTTCAGCAGATCCCCCTATATTAGTGAGATGCAGATCGGGCAGTTCTAGGTCGAGACCTTTACCGCCAAGAATCGCATAGTGCACCACGGCATCGGTAATTCTCAGATCGCGAATAATGAATTTTTTGCCTTCAGTATCAGCACTCTCCTGACCGCTATCGGCACCCAAATAGTCGGCTATATTGGCCTGAATCTGATCCAGATTGCTGCGACCGTCCGCTCTCTCCATGGTAATTTCTGGCGCCACAATTCGCAGCGAGTCGATCACTATGGTGTTATCCGCCAAGTGCTCTGCATCCATAGCGAAGCTAATTAACCCCAATTTAAACGCATCGGCTGCGGCAAAACCCTGAGGGTTACCGACTCGCAATCCTGAAAAACTCCCCTTCGCATCAGTTAGTGACAGGTCTACTGAACTTAGAGTGACCTCCGATCCAGTCAACTCAGGGCCAATAGTCTCCACTACTGTTTTGATGCCGCGATCCAAGTTACTCAGAACAACAATCATCAATACAACCACCAACAAAATAATTGTCGTGGTGATTTTTCCAATTTTATTCATCTATCCTCTCCCTTGATATCAATTCAATCCAATTAGATAAAGCATAGATGCTATTCTGCTATCTGTAAAAATGGCTATAACATCAGAGCTGGTGAGTAAGTTTATGACCCAAGGAATCGAGCAATAATGACAGCAAAGCCATCAATGCTAAGCACCCCCATAGCGAGCCCCGCAGTTATCTTTGAAGGGTTAAAACTTCTCGGGCATACAGATATTCGCTGGCTGGTAATTATTCCCACATTGCTTAATCTGATACTGTTTTCTGCAGCGACCTGGTTGGCCGCAGCTTGGGTTAGCGACTGGCTCAACTGGTTGATTGCCTCGGTGCCAGATTGGCTGGAGTGGCTGGTATGGATCATCTGGCTGATGTTTGTGCTGCTAGCGCTGGTTATCTATTCCTTTACCTTCACAGTATTTGCCAATCTGATTGGCTCTCCGTTTTACGGCATTATCGCCGAGCGGGTGATTGCCCTTGAGCGCGGCCTTACCGATAAAACACCCACATCTACTAAGGCACTACTAGCCACGGCCTGGGGCAGTTTTCGCCGCGAACTGCAGATCATCGCTTATATGCTGCCACGAACTATCGGCATAGCGTTGCTGACGGTGATGATTAGCTTTGTACCGATAATTAATATTTTGGCGCCACTGATAGCAGCAAGCTGGGCGGCCTGGTCTCTGGCTCTGCAATATATGGATTATCCCGGGGACAGTGACGAGCTGAGTTTTACCCAGGTGCGACAGCGGGCGGGGAAGCAGAGATTATTGTCATTGAGTTTTGGCTTGTCGGCACTGGTGGCAGCAGCGATTCCGCTGGTCAATTTGTTACTGCTACCGGCCACTGTGGTTGGCGGCACCTTGCTGTGGTGTCGTGAATACAGCGAGATTTAAAAAGAGGACTGGCACAGCAGGGCGCTGTGCCAATTAAGCTAGCCGGCTCTGTTAAGCTTTGTTGCCGTCTATATCGCCTTCTTTGGCTGAGGGCTCTTTGTCCGCCGAGGGCTCTTCTTGAGCTGAGGGCTCTTGTTCCGCTGAGGGCTCTTTATCCGCTGAAGGCTCTTCTTGAGCTGAAGGCTCTTCTTTGGCTAATGGCTCTTCAGTGGCTAATGGCTCTAAAACCTCCACTGCAATCACAGGCTCAAATTCCGCTGGCTCTTGAGCGACCGCTGCTGGCTTTGCATCGGCCGCAGGCGCTGCATCGGCTGCGGGCGCTTCATTCGCTACAGGCGTTTCTTTCGCGTCTGGCGCAGCTGCAACAACAGGCGGTTTTTTAGCAGCAGGCGCCTTTTTAGCAGCAGGCGCTTTTCTAGCAGCTGGTGCGGGTGACTCGACCAGCAAGGCTTCATCGGGCATGGTGCAGGACAGTTTCATATCCAACAGCTTCTCGATTGGCTCAAGCAAGAAAGCATCGTCTTCACAGGCAAAGCTTATGGAGATGCCCGTCTCTCCCGCACGACCGGTGCGACCAATTCGGTGCACATAGTCTTCAGGCTCTTCTGGCAGGGTAAAGTTAATCACGTGGCTAACACCGTTGACGTGAATACCGCGACCTGCGACGTCAGTGGCAACCATCACTTTCAAAGCGCCACTCTTGAATCCTTCAAGTGTCTTCATGCGCCGTGCCTGAGGCACATCACCAGCAATTAAGCCCACCTTAAAACCTTGCTTTTTCAGGCGTTCAAAGAGAGTGCGACAAATATCGCGACGGTTGGCAAATACCATGACACTCTTAACATCATCGCTTTTCAGAATATTTTGCAGCAAGGCAAACTTTTCGTTGGCGGTGGTGATAAATATTTTCTGCTCAACAGTATCTGTAGCTACACGCTCCGGCTCCATCTCAAGCTTCACTGGTTTGTCAGTCCACTGCTCCGATAGACGCATAACGTCATCGGTAAAGGTGGCTGAGAACAGTAGTGTTTGACGGTCTTCTTTCGGCGGTGTTGCGCGAACTAGGCGACGGACTTGGGGGATAAAACCCATATCCAGCATACGGTCTGCTTCGTCAATAACCAGTACTTCTACCTGATCCAGATGCACGTCTTTGTTGCTGGCAAAATCCAGCAGTCGTCCCGGCGTTCCCACTAAAATATCGCAGTGTGCACGCTTAATTTTGTGCAGCTGCTTGGCATAGTCCATACCACCGACCAAGGTGTGGACCTTGAGGTCTGTGTGCTGAACCAGCTGTTCCGCATCTTCACCAATCTGTACCGCCAGCTCGCGGGTCGGCGCCAGGATCAGCGCTCTAGCTTCACCTATATAGCGTTCGTCTTCGACAGGGTGTTTGAGCAGGTCACTGATAATACTGACCAGGAATGCAGCCGTTTTACCCGTACCTGTCTGTGCCTTGCCGACCATGTCATGGCCGCGCAAGGTATGAGGCAGCGAAGCACCTTGAATAGGTGTGCAGTATTGAAATCCAGCTGTCTGGATACCGCGCAACAGAGGCAGTGGCAGATCGAAATCGTGGAAGCGGGCTTTACCCTCTTGCACTTCGACAACAAACTGATCTGCGCTCCAGGCCTTGGGGGCGCTGTTATTATTGCCACCACGGCCGCGTCCGCGACGTCGAGGACCTCGTGAAGATGACTTTTTGGCTTCGTTGTTGGGCGTAGAATTTTCTGGGGTTGTAGTTTCAGTCAAGTTTGGGCACGCATATTTGGACAGTGATTAAACACCGGGTTCAATGCACGCTATCCGTTAAAGGCTATCTCTTTGAAACGCTGTGTGCACATATTTGAGGCGCGATTGTAGCAGAATTGTCGGCGAGCCGTTTGCTTAAATAATCTGGCTCGTCGACGCCTCTTCTCGGGCTACATATTGGCCAGACCTGTGCGCCGCGCAATCCAGTAGTCGAGACTGAACCAGCGTCCAGCACCTGTAAACAACAGCATCAACAGCATAATAAAATAGGTCGCGGCAAACTCAATGCCATTGTTGAGAATCACTAAACCGCCCTTCTCAGTGAGCCAGCTATAGTTGCCATGGCGTTTCAGCAGCGACTTCGCTGCACTCAGGCGCTCCCCTACAGCAACGCTATTTTCAAGACTTTTTTCGGCTGCTGGGACACCGACCATAGCCAGTACTTTAGCGGTACTGGTATGGGGATCTCCAGGCGCAATAGCAAACCAACCATTGTCCCAGTGGGCACTGCCCGCCGCGACCAGCATAGTGATCATTAAAGGCACAACCACCAGCCGGGTCGCCAAACCAACTAATAGGGCCAGACCGCCAAGCAATTCCGCACTGGCAGCAAGCAGCACCATCAAGGCAGGAGCTGGCAGACCCAATCCCCAGTCGGGGTTGCCAAACCAAGCCACCATTTGCTCCCAATTGGCAAATTTATGCAGCCCGACACCAATAAAAATCGGCGCCAAATAAAGCCTTAGCGCTAGGGGCCCAAGCCAATCGATATATTTTAATTTTAAGAGGAAAGATTTGTACCCATCAACCAATAGCTGCATATTTATCACTCCTTGATAAGGTTGTTTCAGACTATGTCAGAGGCAGTTTAGATTGCCGCTTGGCAAAAAAATTCCAACCTCTATATCAGTTAGCAGATATTCCACCAATGCGCCCTATTTTCTCTCGCTTTGCGCTGATCATTAAACGAGAATGAAAGCTTAAATTACTCTGTGCCAAAAATGCTTGCCGACAAGATTAATAAGTCCACACAACTCAGCCATGCGAAGCAGCTATGGTCCCTCGCCGGACCACTGATCTTCGGTCAGGTGGCTGTGGTCGGCATGACCGTTACCGATATTTATATGGCCGGCCAAATCAGCGCCGACGAGCTTGCTGCGGTGCAGCTGGGCGGCAGTATCTGGGCAGTGATCAATCTAATTGTTATCGGCATTATGCTCGGCAATAGCCCGATTATCGGCAACCATTGGGGGGCGGGAAATCGTCATCTGGTGCGCTTCCAGTTTCAGCAGGCGCTGTGGTTAGCTGTACCTGTTGGCATAGCCGTGAACTGCGGCATCCTTCTGGGGATTTATATTCTCGGGCAGCTGCAGATTCCCGCAGAGGTCTACGATATCGGCCGCCGTTATATGCTGCCGTTTTTGATTACCGGGCTAATGTTTCCAGCATTTTTTGTCTTTCGAACCACCTTCGAGGGCATGGGGGATATCCGACCGGTTATGGTTTTTAACGGTGCCGCATTTTTACTCAATATTGTTCTCGACTATGTTCTGGTCTTCGGCAAGTTGGGTTTCCCAGCATTGGGCGGGGCGGGAGCCGGCTGGGCCACGGCCTTGGTGATGACCTTTCTACTGATTTGCATGGCGGTCTATGCCCAGCGCTCTAAGACTATGCGGGCATTAAAACTGTACAGTGATTTCGCCCAGGTCAATATCGCGGCGATTGTTAATATTTTGCGTCTCGGCATTCCTATCGCCCTCAATATTGCCGCAGAAATTATGTTTTTCGCGATTATCCCACTGATGATCGCCCACCTGGGTTCCGATGTAGTGGGTGCCCATGCCATCGCAATCAATATAGATTCACTGGCCTTTATGGTTCCCCTGGGTGTAGCTTCAGCACTGACAATCAAAGTCGCCATGGCGGAAGGCGCAGGGGATCCAAGACTGGCGCGACGTTACTGCATAGTCGGCTACAAGATGGTATTTATGCTTGGCCTCACCACCGCAGCATTAAAAGTTACTCTGCGTGAGGACCTAGCGGCGCTGTTTAGTGCTGACCCCAATGTCCAGTTAATTGCCGCCAATCTGTTTTTGTTTGCCGCAGTATTGGGCTCGGTGGATTCTCTACAGATGACCGCCAGTGGTGCCCTGCGTGGCTACAAAGATGTGCGTATGCCGCTATTTATTCAGGTGGTGGCATTCTGGGGCATTGCCTTTCCTATCGCCTATTCTCTGGCTCTAACGGATATTTGGGGCGAGCCAATGGGCGTCTACGGTTTTTGGGTAGGCACTATTATTGGAGCATCCTGCGCCGGAATCGGTTTAATCACTAGATGGAATATAGTCTCGCGGCGAAGAATTCAGGCACTGGAGAATTTGTAGCAGTTTATTAACAGAGAGTCGTAAATAGCAGGTTATAAATAGCGGGTTAAAAATAGCCTGTTATCAATAGCCTGTTATAAATAGCTCCTTAAAAGTGGCAGCAACCTAGGGTTATTCGTTCGCAACCATTTAGGTCCGAGCGGGTCTCCACCAATGTAAAGCCAGCTCGTTCTAGCAACTCACGCACCGCCGCACCCTGATCAAATCCATGCTCCAACAACAGCCAACCACCATCGGCCAAATAATCGACGCTCTGGCTACAGACCAAACGTAAGTCATCTAAACCATCATCGCCAGACACTAACGCCGAGGCAGGCTCAAAGCGCACATCCCCCTGACTGAGATGTGGGTCATTGGCTTCAATATAGGGCGGGTTGCTAACAATTAAATCAAAGCGCTGAACTGGGATAGCCGCAAACCAATCACTGGCAAACAGCCTGACATTATTGAGTTGGTAGCGCTGACGATTGCGCTCAGCCAGATCCACCGCACTCTGCTGCAGATCTACGGCGCAAATTTGCCAGCCACTGCGCTCAGAGGCCAAGGCCAGAGCTATGGCGCCGGTACCGGTGCCCAAATCCAGCACCGCGGCCTGCTCGGGGAGGGCTAAATCCAACGCTACCTCTACCAACAGCTCGGTTTCCGGACGCGGGATAAGCGTTGCCGGAGAGACCTCAAGGTCGAGACTCCAAAACCCTTGAGAACCGATTAAATAGGCAACGGGTTCGCCGGCTATACGACGCTGCAATAACGCATCGAACTGTGCCCAATGATCCCCGCTGACCTGTCGCTCGGGCCAGGTTTTCAAATAACTGGGCGCCACCCCCAACACAAAGCAGAGCAATAGCTCGCAATCAAGTTGGGGGCTGTCGCTAAGCTGATTGGCCCCAGTAGCAGAGTGAAGAAGTTCGGCAATGGTCATTATTCGGACAGACTGGCGAGCTGCTCCGCTTGGAATTCATTAACGAGAGGGCCGAGCACGTCGTCTAGAGAACCTTCCATTACTTCACCCAACTTATAGAGAGTAAGGTTAATACGGTGGTCAGTAACTCGCCCTTGGGGAAAGTTATAAGTGCGAATACGCTCAGAGCGATCGCCACTGCCAACTAAATTTTTGCGCTGATCAGACTGCTCTTTAGCAACAGCTTCATCCTGCATAGCAGTCAAGCGAGCCTGAAGTACCGACATCGCTTTGGCACGGTTTTTATGCTGCGAGCGCTCATCCTGACATTCGACCACCAGCCCACTGGGCAAGTGAGTGAGACGGATAGCGGAGTCAGTTTTGTTGACGTGCTGACCACCAGAACCCGAGGCGCGGAAAGTATCCACTCTCAGATCGCCTTTGTTGATCTCGATAGCGTCCTGCTCATCGGCTTCAGCCATGATTGCAACTGTGCAGGCGGACGTGTGCACGCGACCCTGAGATTCTGTATCGGGCACTCGCTGCACTCGATGGGCGCCGGATTCAAATTTCAGTTTTGAGTAAACACCCTGACCGACAATCCGTGCGATAACTTCTTTATAGCCGCCATGGTCGCCGCTATTTTCACTGATAATCTCAACCTTCCAGCGGTTGGTTTCAGCGTACTTACTGTACATACGAAAAAGGTCGCCAGAAAAAATTGCCGCTTCGTCACCACCGGTTCCGGCGCGAATTTCAAGAAAGACATTTTTCGAATCTTTCGGATCTTTTGGTAACAGCAGCTTTTGAATTTCCAGCTCAAGCACTTGACGCCGCTCTTCACCGCTGCGCATTTCTTCCTGCGCCATATCGCGCATATCGGTATCCGAGTCCTTTAATAACAGCTTGGCCTCTTCAATATTTTCCATCACATCTTTGTAACTGCCATAGGTTTTTACCAGCAGTTCAAGCTCCGAATACTCTTTAGAGAGAGTGCGAAAGCGATTTTGATCACTGATAATATCGCCATCACTGAGCAGTGCGCCCACTTCTTCATAGCGTTCGGAGAGGTGATCTAACTTAGAGAGAATTGAAGCTTTCATTGAATATCCATGTCTGGTTTTGCGCTGTCAAAGCGCGGTGCAATTTTGTAGCTCTGAAAGAGAGGTCTTGCGGTGAGCGACGCTAACGCTTTTTATCCAGACCGAAAAGGTCCTGAGTGGCATTAATGGTGTCATCGCGCCCCTCTTCACTGGCCTGCTTGAGGCGAGTGGTGGGTTTGTGCATCAGTTTATTGGTCAGATTTCGCGCCAAGGTCTCAATCACAGACTCGGAGTCTTGACCCCGCTGTAGTGACAGTAACGCTTTGCCAACCTCTTCGACGCGAATTTTTTCAACGCTGTCGCGAAAGGCGCGAATGGTATCCACCACCGCAAGAGAACGCTGCTGGCGTGACCAGCTATCAGCTTCTTGATCAATAATAACCTGGGCCACATCAGCGGCAGTCTGGCGCGCGCGCAGATTGCCCTGAATCACTTCCTGCAAATCATCCACTGTATAGAGGTAGACATCATCGAGGGTTTCCACCTCCGGCTCTATATCCCGAGGGACGGCTATATCGACCATAAACATCGGTTTGTGGCGACGCTTTTTTAGGGCCGATTCCACTGCGCCCTTACCCAGAACTGGCAATTGGCTAGCAGTTGAAGAAATAACGATATCCGCCTGAGGCAGATGATCATGAATATCTGATAAGAGAATCGCATTGGCAGAAAAATCCGCAGCCAACTCCTGGGCACGACTCAGAGTTCGGTTGGCGACCGTGATCGATCCAATTTGCTTGTCACGCAGGTGGCGAGCCACTAGCTCAATGGTTTCGCCAGCGCCAATCAATAACGCGTGAACCTGTTTTAAGTCGGCAAAAATTTGCTCAGCAAGGCTGACTGAGGCGTAGGCAACAGAGACGGGATTTTGGCCAATAGCGGTTTCCGAACGAACTCGCTTGGCTGCAGCAAAGGCGCTTTGAAAAACTTGATTCAGGTGAGTGCCAACAGTGCCCGCCTCGCGGCCCACAGCATAGGCTGATTTAATCTGACCAAAAATTTGCGGCTCGCCGAGCACCAGAGAATCGAGCCCGCTGGCAACACACATAATATGTCGCACTGCCTGCTGATCCCGATAACAGTAATAACAGTCCCGCAACTGCTCAAGCGCCACCCCTTTGCAATCCGCCAGCCAGCCAAGTAATTGCTCGTCACTGGCCTCACCGTGAAAATAAATTTCAGTGCGATTACAGGTAGATAGCAGAGCGATTTCACCACCGTGTAGATTTTCTAGAGCCTGTTGCAATGACTCAATAACAATTTCTGGGGCAAAGGCAACACGGCCGCGGAGATCCACGGAAGCGGTTGTATGATTGATTCCAAATGCCAGAATACCCATGATTACTGCGCTGTTTGTCTCTCTGCTACTTGCTTAATTATCGGTCTATACTCAAAATCAAAGTGGTTGAGATATCGACGGCTGCTTTAGGCGAGAGATTTTACACCAGTCTGACCAGCATAATCAGAAATACCATAAAAAAAGGATAATGTTAGAAAGCACACTAATCTTTTGCCGCAATAAAGGTCTTAGATAAAGGATCCCTAAACAAAGAAGATGATGAATTTACTCAAACCCATTCGCTCAGCACCCTTTGCTATCAGTCTTATTGCACTGCTGACAGCCTGCGCCTCCGTGCCGGAAAATGGCAATCCATCTTCAGCTGCAGCGCCCGCTGACAGAATAGAAACCCAGAAACGCCCATTAGCGTCCACCAAGCCCTTCGCCGAAGACTCTCTCTACCAAATTTTGGTGGCCGATGTCGCGCTGACCCGAGGCCAGTTTAAGACGGCACTGGATAACTATCTGGTGCAGGCTCGCAAAACCCGCGACGCCGATATTATCCGACTGACCAACAGCATTGCCACTCACCAGGGCGATGCCGTGGCAATCTTGGAGAGCGCACAACTCTGGGTCGAAGTGGAACCCAAACAGGCCGCCGCACACCGCGCAGCACTGCAGGCCTACGCCCTGCACAAACGACCCTTTGAGGCATTGGAACAAGCATCTTGGCTATATCGCAATGAGAATGATGTGGAAGCTTTTCTGGCAGTCACAGCAATCGATGAGGACAACAAACAGGCTTTGATTCCCCGACTGATAGAAGCCTATAGAGCCATACCGCTGGAGCCAGATCAGCAAGCTACCGCGGAACTGGCAGTAGCCATTTTGTTTCGCGAACTGGACGACTTAGATAGCGCGGTAGCCACCAGCCAACATTTTTTAGCGTTGTCTCCCGATAATCAGCGCGGTCTGTTACTGCTAGCTCAGCTGCTGCACCAGCAGGACAGAGTCAATGAAGCCTCCACTCTGCTCGCCGATGCATTACAACGCCAACCAGATGACCGCAATCTCCGCTTGCAGTACGCACGCTTTCTTACCCTGCTTGATCGCCCTCAGGCAATTCTGCAGTTTGAGCTGCTGAGGGAACAGAATGCAGATGATCAGCAAATAAACTATCTACTAGGCCTGCTCTACCTGAATCAGGGCAATGAGGAACAGGCTATAGCGCTTTTCCAACAGGCCTCTCGCGATCCCAGTATAAAAGCTGATGCCCAGTATCATCTGGCCACCATCGCCGAGCGCAATGGCGATCTAACAACTGCACTGGAGCACTATCAGCAGGTTAAATTTGGCCGCAACTATTTAGGCGCTGCATCCAGAGCTGCGATTCTGCTGGCCCAGGGCTATGGCATAGATCAGGCCAGGGCCTATCTCCAGGGTTTGCGTCGCCAACAACCCAATCAGGCTTCAGAGCTGATTCAGCTAGAATCTAATCTACTGGTCAGTAACAACCAGAGCGACCAGGCGATCAAGCTACTCAGCAGCGGCCTGCAGGCCAACCCCACTGACGCCAACCTGCTCTATGCACGATCAATGGTCGCGGAACTGCAAAATAACTTTGCCCTTGCCGAGCAGGACCTGCGTGCACTGTTGGCCCAGGACGCGGACAATCCCACGGCCCTTAATGCATTGGGTTACACCATGATTTTGCACACAGATCGCAGCGAAGAAGCCTATAGATTAATTAAGCGCGCCTATCTGCTGAATCCCCGCGATCCAGCGATTATTGACAGTATGGGCTGGGTATTGTTTGTTATGGGTAGAGCCGAAGAGGCGCTGCCCTTTCTACAGAAAGCCATGGCGATTTTACCGGATCCAGAAATTGCCGCTCATTTAGGCGAGGTACTCTGGTTTCTCGGCAACCGACAGGCCGCCCTGCAAACCTGGCAGCAAGGCCTTGCCCGATCACCGAGTCACCCAACGATTAAAAATACTATGCAGCGCCTTGGTGCCGATCCCTCTAATTCACAGATCATAAACCCAGATTCTGAGACAGACTCTGCCACGCTTAAACAGCCCAGTCCTACAGAGCCGAATCAGTGAACAGAGTCCTTTTACTTATAATTGTATTTACTCTCAGCGCCTGCGCTATTCAATCGCCGCAAACGTCAATATCAACAACCGCTGATTGGCAGGCTTATCAGCTGCGGGTGTCACAGCTCAATGATTGGAGACTGTCCGGTAAACTCGGATTTCGTGGGCCAGACAACGGCGGCAGTGCATCAGTCAACTGGCAGCAGCGACAGGAGAAATTTCAATTACAGCTCACCGGCCCCTTTGGCGCTGGCAGTGCAACTCTATCCGGGAATCAGCAGAATGCTGAGATGCTCTATCAGGATAAGATCTATCGCCAGACACCACAGAAGCTCGCCACTCAGCTCACTGGCGTGCCACTGCCAGTGAACGCACTCAGTTGGTGGGCCCGAGGCCTCCCCTCACCTAACCAAAAAACAGCCAGCAGCATTGCCACCAGCCCTGAGGGCTATGCCAGCAGTTTCGAGCAGGCCGGCTGGCAACTCAGCTTTAGCCGCTACTCAGAAACCGGTGCCGGCAGCTTACCGGGCAAAATAGTCGGCACTCATCAGTCCAGCGATGATAGGCGCTACTCCTTTAAGCTGGTAATATCCGACTGGTCTTTCGCCAAATAAGAACAGCTCCACCATGATGCCTTCGATCACCCTATCGGCACCGCCGAAAATTAACCTGTTTTTACATATCACGGGACAGCGTGACGACGGCTATCACAACCTGCAAACCTTGTTTCAGCTCCTCGATGGCGGCGACCAGCTCACATTCACCGTGACCGATCACAGTGAAATCCATTTATCGCCGCAAGTTGCGGGCGTCGCTGAAGAAGATAATTTAATTGTTCGCGCAGCAAGAGCGCTGCAAGAAAAGACAGGATGCAAGCTGGGCTGTTCGATTGTTGTGGACAAAAATTTGCCTATGGGCGCTGGCCTGGGCGGTGGCAGCAGCAATGCGGCAACCACCTTACTGGCCCTGAATGTGCTCTGGCAGTGCGATTTATCCTTAGTCGAACTGGCTAAATTGGGCGCAGCCCTGGGCGCAGATGTGCCGGTTTTTGTCATGGGCCGCAGCGCCTTCGCCGAAGGCATTGGGGACGAATTAACCCCCTTTGATATAGCCAATAGCTGGTATTTGGTCATTACCCCTCCCTGTAAGGTGCCAACAGGTGAAATTTTTTCAAATCCTCAATTGACAAGGCACTCCCTTCCGATCAAAATACGCGCCCTCTCGGAGGAGCAGTACAGGAACGACTGCCAGGCTATTGTCGAAGAGCTCTACCCACAGGTTAAAGAGGTGGTTGAGTGGCTTCAAGACTTCGCAAAGCCAATGATGACAGGAACTGGAGCAAGTGTTTTTTGCCGCTGGGAAACGCAGGCCGAAGCCAACAGGGTTTTAGCCGCAGTTCCGCAGCACTGGAACGCATTTGTTGCGCGAGGTGTCAATCACTCGCAAGTTCATCAGCAATTGAGAGAATTTTTTACTGGGGCGTCGCCAAGTGGTTAAGGCATCGGGTTTTGATCCCGGTATTCGGAGGTTCGAATCCTCCCGCCCCAGCCATATCTTATTATGAATACCAGGAAAAATGACGTGGCAAGATTAATGGTCTTCACCGGGAATGCAAACCCGGCACTGGCGAATGAAATCGCCCGTACACTGGGAATCCCGCTTGGTAACGCAGGTGTCTCACTTTTCTCCGACGGCGAAATCAATATTGAGATTCGTGAAAATGTCCGCGGAAATGACGTGTTTGTAGTTCAGCCCACCTGTGCTCCGACCAATCGCCACCTGATGGAACTGATATTCATGATCGACGCACTGCGTCGCGCATCTGCCGGTCGTATCACCGCAGTTGTCCCCTACTTTGGCTATGCCCGTCAAGATCGTCGTGTCCGCTCAGTGCGTGTGCCTATCAGTGCGAAAGTTGTTGCCGATATGCTTTCCAATGCTGGCGTTGATCGCGTTCTGACTGTTGACCTTCACGCAGAGCAGATTCAAGGCTTCTTCAACTGTACAGTTGATAATGTTTACGGTGCGCCGGTTTTACTGGGTGATATCGAACGTCAGAATTACAAAAACCTTCAGGTTGTCTCTCCAGATGTTGGCGGTGTTGTGCGAGCTAGAGCAGTCGCCAAACAACTCGACTGCGATCTAGCGATTATTGATAAACGCCGCCCCTCCTCCAATCAGAGCGAAGTGATGAATCTGATCGGTGAAGTGGAAGGTCGCACCTGCGTGCTAGTAGACGATATAGTCGATACCGCTGGCACCCTTTGCAAAGCCGCTGAAGCACTGAAGAAAAACGGTGCGACCAAGGTTGTTGCCTACGCTACCCACGCGGTGTTGTCAGGCAAGGCCATAGAAAATATTAAAAATTCACAGCTCGATGAACTGGTCGTTACCAACAGTATTCCGCTGCGAGAAGATGCTAAAAAGTGTGGAAAAATTCGCACTCTTTCTCTGGGCAAGCTGCTCGGAGAGTCAGTGCGTCGCATCAGCAATGAAGAATCTATCAGCGCCATGTTCGACTAACAGCTGGCGCTGTTGCAACCGCCTCATTTCGAGGCAATAAACTCCGTTTCAGGTCTGGTCGCGGTCTGGTTCGGCATTACTAGGAGACTATTATGTCTACTGATTTTACATTACACGCAAAAGGTCGTGAGGATACAGGGAAAGGTGCGAGCCGCCGCCTGCGTCGTCTGGCTGCAGAAGTACCAGCAATCGTTTATGGCGGAAAGAAAACGCCAGCACAGATTAGCCTGATCCACAAAGATGTGGCAAAAGCGCTTGAGAACGAAGCCTTTTATTCCCACGTTATTGCTTTGGACATCGACGGTAAGTCTGAAGACGTCATTCTTAAAGACGTCCAGCGTCACCCCATCAAGCCTGTTATCTTGCACTTGGATTTCCTTCGCGTGAACAAGAAGACATTGCTGCAGACTAAAGCACCGATTCACTTTATCAACGAAGATATCTGTGTCGGCGTTAAAATTGGTGGCGGTCTTATTGCCCACACCATGACTGAGATCGATATCAGCTGCCTGCCACAGGATCTGCCTGAGTACATCGAAGTTGATATGGCGGCAGTTGAGATTGGCCAAACACTGCACATCTCTGACATCGTCTTCCCTAAAGGCGTAGAAAGTGTTGCACTGAGCCACGGCCCTGATCACGATTTACCGATTGTGAGCATCAACAAACCTAAGGCAGCACCTGTAGCAGACGACGCTGCGCCTGCTGTTGCGGAAGATGGAGAGGCAAGCGAAGAGTAATCTTCACTTTTGCCAACCTGAGTAGGCCCTGACATTGGAAACGCCCGTAGAGTTAATCGTGGGGCTGGGAAATCCCGGCCCTAATTATGATCGGACGCGTCACAATGCCGGGGCCGACTTGGTTCTGGAACTTGCTAAAAGCTGTAGTGCCACACTGAAACACGAGTCGAAATTTTTTGGTGATACCGCCAAAATCACTATCGACAATCGTGACGTCAGATTGCTTATCCCTACCACCTTTATGAATCGCAGCGGTCAGTCCGTTGCAGCTCTGGCACGGTTTTATCAAGTGCCCGCAGAAGCCATCTTAGTGGTTCACGATGAGCTGGACATTTCACCCGGTGCTGCACGATTTAAAAAAGGCGGCGGCCACGGCGGCCACAATGGTCTGCGTGATATTGTCCAGAGCCTCGCCAACAATAAAAACTTTGCCCGTCTGAGAATCGGTATTGGCCATCCAGGCGATGCACGCCAGGTCGCCGACTATGTGCTGAAAAAAGCGTCACCGTCAGACCAACAACTAATTTCTAACAGTATTGATGATGCGCTGCGCACTTTACCACTGGCCATTGCCGGTCAGTGGGAACGCGCCATGACCGAACTCCATACTGTGCAACAATAACGCTAGTCACTAGCACAAGGATTATAAAATGGGTTTTAACTGCGGAATTGTCGGCCTGCCTAATGTGGGTAAATCAACCCTGTTTAACGCACTGACCAAAGCGGGCATCAGCGCGGAAAATTTTCCATTTTGCACCATAGAGCCAAATACCGGCGTTGTGCCGATTCCGGATCCACGCCAAGACTTAATCTCCGCGATCGTTAAACCCCAGCGTATAGTTCCCACTAGTATGGAGTTTGTCGACATTGCAGGTCTGGTTGCTGGCGCCTCTAAAGGTGAAGGCCTGGGCAATAAATTTTTGGGCACTATTCGTGAGACTCATGCCATCGCCCATGTGGTGCGCTGCTTTGACGACGAAAACGTAATTCATGTGGAAGGCACTATTAGCCCTTCGGATGATATAGATGTTATTAACACCGAACTCGCACTTGCCGATCTAGACACTGTCGAGAAAGCCATTTTGAGGGCCGCAAAAGCCGCCAAAGGCAAAGACCAGGATGCCGTTGCAATCAAAGCGGTAGCAGAGAAAATTTTGCCACATCTCAATGAAGCGAAACCGCTGCGTTCATTCGAGCTGACCGACGACGAACTCGCCATACTCAAACCGCTCAGCCTACTGACTCTCAAGCCCACCATGTATATTGCCAATGTCGATGAAGAGGGTTTTGAAAACAACCCATACCTTGACGCGGTGATTGCCATAGCCGAAGCAGAGGGTTCCATAGTAGTGCCGATCTGCAATAAGCTTGAAGCGGAAATCAGTGAATTAGAAGACGACGAGAAAGTCGAGTTTCTTGAAGAGATGGGTATGCAAGAACCCGGCCTCAACCGTGTAATTCGCGCAGGCTACAACTTACTGAATTTGCAGACCTACTTTACTGCCGGTGTGCAGGAAGTTCGCGCATGGACTATCCCGGTCGGCGCCACAGCACCACAGAGTGCGGGCAAGATTCACACTGACTTTGAGAAAGGCTTTATTCGCGCTGAAATTATTGGTTACGACGACTATATCGCCGGCAATGGCGAGCAGGGCGCGAAGGATGCTGGAAAATGGCGTCTCGAAGGCAAGGACTACATCGTTAAAGACGGCGATGTGATTCACTTTCGCTTCAATGTTTAGTCCACAGTGAGCAAGGTCTCTGGGCGCTGGAAGTTTGGACTTCTGTTAGCCCTGACGACCGCTATTCTTTGGGGCGTACTGCCTATTGCACTGAAAGGGGTGATGCAAACCCTAGATCCAGCCACCACAACGTTTTTCCGCTTTGTACTGGCAGCACTGCTACTTACTCCCTATATTCTTTTACGCCGAGGGCACCCCAGCCGAACGCCTCTATTTAGGCGGCTGCAAGCGCCGCGATCATTATTCCAGATGCTCGCCGCAGGCAGTCTACTCACAGCCAACTATGCCCTCTATATCAGTGGCCTCGAGAGAACTACAGCAGAAGCCGCCCAACTGGTTATCCAAGCTGCCCCAATGCTACTCCTTCTCAGCGGAGTATGGCTCTTTGGTGAACGACTCTCCAGACGCCAATGGCTGGGTTTTTTCACTTTTGTTACCGGTCTGGGACTGTTCTTCTACCCACGCTTCTACGATGTGTTTGTCGCCGTCAATGCCTATGGCATCGGCATAATGTTGGTGTTTAGCGCCGCACTGATGTGGACTGGCTACGCCATTATGCAAAAACTCTTGCTGCAACAATTTAGCTCCCAAGAAACCATGGTGATATTTTATTGGCTTGGAACCCTGGCGTTTCTCCCCTTTTCCGACTTTTCCGCGCTACCGCAGCTGAGTAATATGCAATGGTTGCTAATCGTATTTTGTGGGCTCAACACATTGATTGGCTACGGCAGCTTTGCAGAGGCAATGGCCCATATAGAGGCATCCAAAGTGAGTGCAATATTGGCCCTGACACCGTTAGTGACTGTGAGCGTAGCCCACTTAATCCCGCTCGAAGGACTCGCGGTGGAACCCATAACGGCATTAACTCTCTGTGGTGCCGCTCTGGTTGCCGGAGGTTCCATGCTGACCGCTCTCAGCAAGCCAGATCGACGCTAATCTTTAGCCGCCTTACAGGGCCCTTGGAACCGTTTTAACCGCGATGGCCACATTGTTATAGCTTCGCATTGGAACGAGCTGAGAAGGGTGTGGAGCAGCCATTTTAATCGGTGTTTCCTATGTCCTGGAGCTGTGATCGGCAGAGCAGTCGATATTGCCGAAGGTTCCGAGGCTAGTTTTCAAAGAAGTCGATTTAGAGAAGTCGATTTAGAGAAGTTTGTTTCGAGAGGCTAGTATTCGAGAGGCTAGTATTCGAGAGGCTTATAAAAAGACCTCTGACCAAGGCATATCGTCACTGCCGCCTGTATTTAAGATCAACATCTATTATAAAACACAGAGACTTCTGGACATCCCGGCTTGAGCAATAGCAAACCATGTTGATCCAGACAGTTTTGATATGCCCCAGTCAGAGGCTACAGTCATTATGGAAAATATCTCAAGAGAATAAATGACGCAGATATCAGTATAGTAAATAGAGACTTAGATTTAATAAAAGTGTGATCGAAGTCACGACAAGCCGCAGCATAGCCCGAGTTGTATCTTTGTTGCCAAACGCACCTGAACCTATTGACAAATACCCCGACTGTAGCCAAAATGCGCGCCCCTATCACAGGGTATCTGTACTTTGTGGCTACGTAGCTCAGCTGGTTAGAGCACAGCATTCATAATGCTGGGGTCGGTGGTTCAAGTCCACCCGTAGCTACCATATAAATCAATAACTTATCTACCATT